>Ga0315268_10000039_pt1 | contig 134619 bp, 116 predicted proteins | sample C1_top_MG_FD_204535 | JGI IMG/M metagenome (GOLD analysis project Ga0315268, IMG submission 204535) | Sediment microbial communities from Yellowstone Lake, YNP, Wyoming, USA - C1_top | ecosystem: Environmental > Aquatic > Freshwater > Lake > Sediment | place: USA: Wyoming | collected 2017-08-01
CCTCCGAGCACCGCGAGGTTGTCGGCTTCGCGAACGCCGATGAGATCTGCCTGACCTCCGGCGGCACCGAAGCCGACAACCTCGCGGTGCTCGGAGGCTGGCGCGTGCAGCAGGGCTCGGGCCGGCGCGGCATCGTGACGTCGCCCGTCGAGCACAAGGCGGTGCTCGCGTCGGCGCACCAAGCGGCGCGCGAAGGGGGCATCGAGCGGCTCATCGCCGTCGATCCCACGGGCGTCGTAAACCTCGACTCCGCCCGGTCGCACATCCGCGACGATGTCGCCGTTGTCAGCGTGATGTGGGTGAACAACGAGACGGGCGTGATCCAGCCCGTCGCCGAACTGGCCGCGCTGGCGAAGCACGCCGGCGCCGTCTTTCACACCGACGCCGTGCAGGCGTTCGGCAAGCTGTCGGTCGACACGCGGACAATCCCGTTCGATTTCCTCTCGGTGAGCGGGCACAAGTTCGGCGCACCAAAGAGCATCGGCGCGGTCTTCGTGCGCCGCGGCACGCCGCTGGCCCCGCTGTTCTTTGGCGGCGCGCAGGACCGCGGGCGGCGGCCCGGCACCGAGAACGTGCCGTACGCGGTGGCGCTCGCCACGGCCATGGAACTCGCGCTCGCCGAGCGGGACGCCGAGGGCACACGGCTGCGCGGACTGCGTGATCGGCTCGAGGCGGCGCTGATGGCCGCGGTGCCGGACCTCGTGGTCCACGGCCGCGACGTGGCGCGGGTGCCGCACATTCTCTCGCTGAGCGTGCCGGGCACGGACAGCGAGTCGATGCTGATGGCGCTCGACCTGGCGGGCATCGCGTGCTCGAGCGGCTCCGCGTGCCAGAGCGGGAGCGTCACGCCGTCGCACGTGCTCTCGGCGATGGGCGTTGCGCCCGAGCTGGGCAGCGCCGCCATCCGGATGAGCGTGGGCAAGCTGACCACGGACGCGCAGGTCGACCGCGTTGCCGAGCTGTTCCCGTCGCTCGTGGCGAAGGCACGCGCGATGGCGGGGCGGTTCTAGCGTGCGCGGCGAATGGCCCGACGGGCGGCGCCGCGAGCGCAGCCCGCAGCGAGTGACCGCGTGACACAGGGCAAGGCGCGCGTGCTCGTCGCCATGTCGGGCGGCGTCGACAGTTCCGTCGCCGCCGCCCTGCTCGTGCGCGAGGGCTACGATGTGGTCGGCGTCACGATGAAGCTGTTCGAGGATGGCGCCGATCTCCCCGACCGTCCCTGCTGCTCGCTCGACGCCACCAGCGACGCGCGCCGAGTGGCCGAGCAGCTCGGCGTGCCGCACTACGTGCTGAACATGGTGGACCACTTCAGCCGCGATGTCATCGCCGACTTCGTGGCCGAGTACGCCCGCGGCCGCACGCCGATTCCCTGCGTGCGCTGCAACACCTTCACCAAGTTCAGCGACCTCGTGGCGAAGGCCGACGGCATTGACGCGCCGTACGTCGCCACCGGGCACTATGCGCGCGCGATTGCCGGCGAGCTGCACCGCGGACTCGACGACGGCAAGGACCAGACGTATTTCCTCTGGGGCATCAATCGCACCGTCGTGCCACGACTGCTCCTGCCGGTAGGTGGGCTGACCAAGACGCAGACGCGCGCCCTCGCGCGCTCCCTGCATCTGCCCCGCGTGGCCGACAAGCCCGAGAGCCAGGAAATCTGCTTCGTGCCGGGCGGCGATTACGTCCAGATTCTGCGCCGCGCACTCGGCGACGACGCGCCGGCGCTATCGCCAGGGCATATCGTGACGACCGATGGACGGGTGGTCGGCGAACACGAAGGCTTCGCGCGCTACACCGTCGGCCAGCGCCGCGGTTTGCCGAGCGGCGCGGGCGAGCCGCAGTACGTCGTGGCGCTGCGTCCCGTCACGCGCGAAGTGGTGGTGGGCCCGCGCGAGGCGCTGCTCGGCACGACGCTGACCGCGACCGGGGTGAACTGGCTGGTGGATGTGCCGCCGCGTGCGGGCGACGCGGTGCAGGTGCGCATCCGGCACCGCGCACCGCTCGCACCGGCGATAGTGGACGCCGTGCAGAATGGCCGCGTGTCGCTCACGTTGCATCAGCCCGCGAGCGCCATCGCGCCCGGCCAGAGCGCGGTGCTCTACGACGGCACGCGCGTCCTAGGCGGTGGCATCATCGACTGAGGGCGATCGACCGCCCCATCTACCATCTACCGTCTACCGTCTACCGTCCACCGTCCACCGTCCACCGTCTAGTACTTCATCCCCGCCTTCGCCGCGAACGCTTCCATCGCGGCCTTCGCGTCATCGCTCAGCTCGGCCGGCGCGTCCACACGCACCTCGACCAGCAGGTCGCCCTTCTTGCCGTCTTTCTCGATCCCCTGGGCGCGCACGCGGAACCGCTTCCCCGACGGCGTCCCCGCCGGAATCGCAATCGTCACTTTCTTCTCGTCGAGCGTCTTGACGCTCACCTTGGAGCCGAGCGTCGCCTGCGCGATGTTCACCGGCACATGCGCGATGAGATCGAGCCCGTCGCGGGAATAGAACTTGTCGGGTTCCACCTTGAACGTGATCACCAGATCGCCGGGCGCGCCGCCGCGCGCGCCGCGTCCACCCTGCCCCTTGAGCCGGATCTTGGCGTCGGTATCGATGCCGGGGGGAACCGTGATCAGCACCTTCTTGCGCTGGCGCTTTTCGCCCTGGCCACCGCAGCTGTCGCACTTCTCGCTCGCCACCATCCCCTTTCCCAGGCACATCGGGCACGGCCGGACGCTGGCAAAGCTCCCCTGACCAAACGAGATCGTGCCGCGGCCGCCGCATTCGGGGCACGCCGACACCTTGGCGCCCTTGGCCGCGCCGCTGCCGCCGCACACCGCGCACTCCTCGTTGACCTCGAGCTCGATGGGCACCTTGCCGCCCACCGCCGCCACGCGAAACGGCACCTCGAGCGTGGTCTCGATGCTCTGCCCCTTCTCGGGTTCGCTCGCCTTCTGGCGCGGCGCGCCACCGCCGAACATCGAGCTGAACAGGTCGCCGAGCCCGCCGAAACCGCCCGCATCGAAATCTTCGAACTTGTAGCCCGGCGGCGGCGCGCCCGCTCCGGGCCGCGCGCCGGCGCGCGATCCCGAGCCGCGGAATCCGCCCGTCGCTCCACCGCCCGGACGCCGCACGAAGTCGCCGAACGCGCCTAGCCGGCGCATTTCGTCGTATTGAGCGCGCTTCTTGGCGTCGCCCAGCACGTTGTACGCCTCCGAGATCTCCTTGAAGCGCTCGGCCGACTTGGGATCCCCCTTGTTCGAGTCGGGGTGGTACTGCTTGGCCAGACGGCGATACCGCTTCTTGATCTCGTCGGCCGCCGACTTTTCGGCGACGCCGAGTACGGCGTAGAAGTCCTTGCCCTGTGCCATCAGCGCGTCAGCCGTGCCACTGCTTGACGACCACGCGCGCCGGGCGCAGCAACTGGCCGTTGAACGTGTAGCCCACCTGATAGACCTGCGCCACGCGCTCGTCTTCGTCGGGAAGCGCGGCCGGCATCGTGCTCAGGGCTTCGTGCACCGCCGGATTGAACTTCTCGCCCTCGGGATTCACCAGCTCCAACCCGTGCCCGGACAGCGACTTCATCACTTTCTTCTCGACCATCGCCACGCCATCGACGATCGCCTGCGCCGGCGTCGTGACGGCATCGAGGTGCGCCACGCGCCCGAGGTCGTCGAGGGCCTCGAGCAGCCCCGACACCAGAAAGCTCATCCCCTTCGACTCCGCCTCCTGCCGTTCGCGTACGCTGCGCTTGCGGAAGTTCTCGAACTCGGCGAGCAGCCGGATGTACTTGTCCTTCTGCTCCGACAGCAGGCGCAGCGCCTCCGTTTCGGCGGCGCTGACGGCATCGACCGGATTGCCGGCGAGCGCATCGACGGGCGCTGGCGCGGCCGCCTCGGCCAGCGCATCAGCCAGCAGGTCTTGCACGGAAAACTCAGGATTGGTGTTCGGATCGGTCATCGGAAATCGGGTGTGGGCATCCAGGCGCGGCAAACAATCGGCGCGGGACGGCCGATGCCTGAATTTCACGGTGCGCCAACCTGCTGTGCAACTGCCACGCCAGCGAATTCTGCCGGATTGGCGCTCAAATCGCCCTACGGGGCGCGATCGGCAGTCGTTTCGTGCAGCATGCGGCGCACCAGGTTCAACGCCGCCTGCGCACTGCGCTGCCGCACCTCCTGCCGGTCGCCGATCATGATGCTCCTGACGCTGCGCACGGTACCCTCGACATCGGCGGCAATGCAGACGGTCCCCACCGGCTTGTCCGCCGTGCCACCGGCCGGCCCGGCAATGCCGTTGATCGCCACGCCGACGGACGCACCAAGGGCGGCACGCACGCCGCCGGCCATTTCGCGCGCCGTGTCCTCGCTCACCGCGCCGTGCGCGTGAAGCGTCGCGGGGCGCACGCCAATCGCGCGCACCTTCACGTCGTTGTGATAGGCGATGATCCCGCCCAGGAAGACGTCGCTCGATCCGGGGATCGCCGTCAGCCGCGCGCCAAGCATCCCTCCCGTGCAGCTCTCGGCGACCGCGATCCGCCGGCCTGTCGAACGCAACGCAGCGAGCACGGTGCCGGCCAGATCGTCGAGATCATCGCCGTAGACATGATCGCCGGCGGCGGCCCGGAGCACGGCCGACACGCGCGCCAGGCGAGCATCGGCGTCGACGGCAGAAAGCTCGCGCGCCGTCAGGCGCAGGTCGACGCCCTCCCATCCCGGCAGGTAGGCAAGGCCGAGCCCTTCGAAATCGAGGCCGTCGAGCGCGCGAATCCGGTCGGAGAGCGCGCTCTCGGCGATCCCCGTCGTGCGAATCGTCGTCGACCGCACGACCGTCGGCGCGCCGGTGAGCCGTGCGCGAATGCGCGGCCGTAGCGCGTCGGCCCACATGCCGCGCATCTCGCGCGGCACGCCAGGCAGCATCGCCACCCAGCGGCCACGCGCATCCTCGAGCCAGATGCCCGGCGCGGTGCCGTGCGCGTTGGCCAGAATCGTCGCGCCATCGGGAATGAGCGCCTGCTGCAGGTTGCTGGCCGGAATGTCGCCCGAGCGGCCAAGCGCGGCCCAGCGCGTTCGCAGCGACTCGACTACCGCGGCATCGACGTGCATCGCTCGACCGAACAGCGACGCGATCGACGGCTTGGTCAGGTCATCGCTCGTCGGACCAAGGCCACCGGTGGTAATGACGGCGCCCGTGCGTTCGAGCGCTTCGCCCACGCCGGCTGCTATCTCGGCCGCGCCGTCTCCCACCGTCGTGCGACGTACCACCGTGATGCCCAACGGCGCGAGTTCGCGCGCCAGATAGGCACCGTTGGTGTCGATGGTGAAGCCGAGCAGCAGTTCATCGCCGATCGTGACGACTTCGAGGTGCATAGGGGAAGCAGGACGTGGACGGTGGATGGTGGACGGTGGACGGTGGACGGTGGACGGTAGACGGTAGACGGTCGACAGGGGAACGCCGGTAGGTATCTACCGTCCACCGTCCACCGTCAACCGTCCCCCTCTACCTCAACACACTCCCATACCGCTTCACGTACACCGCGAAACTCCACACCGTCAGCACGACGGCGACCACCATCGAGACGGTGCCCACGGTGCCCGCGAACAGCGCGATCTGGTCCCACGCCGGCGCGGTGAACCCGTGCTCTTCCACCCATGTGCGGAAGGCGAACCAGAAGTAGGCGGCGCCCACCCAGATGTACTGGAACGTCGCCTTGGCCTTGCCGGGACCGATGGCGGCAATCACGACGCCGCGGGCGTTGGCCGCCTGCCGGAACCACGTCATCGCGATCTCGCGCCCAAGCACGATCACCAGCACCCACCACGGCAGGAAGACCGGCGCGGCAACCCACGTGACGAACGGATAGCCCGACGATTCCGCCACGCGCGGCAGCAGCCGCGCGAGCCACTCGCCGCGCGGCCCCTGCAGCATGTACATCGGGACGAAGGTGGCCAGCAGAAAGATCTTGTCGGCCAGCGGGTCGAGCAGGCGGCCGAGGTCCGTGACTTCGTTGCGCGCGCGGGCCAGCATGCCGTCGTAGTGGTCCGAAATGGCGACCACGAGATAGAGCACGAAGGCCAGCCCGCGCAGCGTGGCGGAGTGCACGAACGGCAGCACCGCCACCAGCGGCGTGAGCGCCATGCGTCCGACGGTGATCGAAGTGGGGAGGTTCACGCCGCCGCCGGGTCAGGCGAGCGCCTTGAGGACGAGCTTGGAGACGGCCTTGAGGGTGTCGAAGACGCCCTCGCCGGTCACGGCCACGGCCTCGAAGTACGTCGCGCGCTCGATCCACTCGCCGGTCGGCAGCGGCTCGATCAGGTTCTCGGTCGGGTGGAACGGATCGGGCGTCACGCGCTGGCGCGCCTCGTCGGCGACTTCCCACCCCGGATTCAGCGCGGCCTGCAGGTCGGCAAGCGGGGCGGCGTTGGGCAGGTCGCGCTTGTTGTACTGGATGACGAACGGCATCTTGGTCAGGTCGTACCCGTACTCGGCCATGTTGTCGTACAGGTTCTGCATGGCCTCCTGGTTCGCCTCCATGCGCTCGATCTGCGAGTCGGCCACGAAGACGATGCCATCGACGCCTTTGAGGATCAGCTTGCGCGAGGCGTTGTAGTACACCTGGCCGGGCACCGTGTACAGATGGAAGCGCGTCTTGAAGCCGCGGATCGTCCCGAGGTCGACCGGCAGAAAGTCGAAAAAGAGCGTGCGCTCCGTTTCGGTGGCGAGCGAAATGAGCTTGCCGCGCGTGTCGGGCTTCACCTTGCCGTACACGTGCTCGAGGTTCGACGTCTTGCCGCCGAGGCCCGGGCCGTAATAGACAATCTTGCAGTTGATCTCGCGCGACGCATAGTTGATCATCGACATGGCCGTTCTCTCCTAGCTGAACAGCTGGTCGATCTCGTCGTCGGCACCGGCGAGAAGTCCTGGTTGCTGCGCCGCATCGCTGCTGCCGCGCGAAAAGACCGCTTCGAAAAGTCGCGTAAGTTCACCTACGGTTTCCTTCATCTTGAGCCGCACCAGGCCGAGCGTCGTGCGGTTGTCGAAGATCGTGACGAGAATGATGCGACGGGCAATATCCGCCAGGTACATGGACTCCTTTTCGCCCTGATGGAAGAGCGAGTTGAAGTCCGTCTCGCCAATCAGCCGCGCCAGCTGGTCGTTGGCGCTGAAATCGGCGGCGGTCAGCGTGGCAAAGGCCGTCGGGTCGAAGTTGGGCTGCTCCCCCACCGTCGCGACCAACTGTCCGGTGCGATCCACCAGGAGCGCGCACCGGGCGTTGCTGTCGAAGAGGAATTTCTGGAGCGTGCGCGTGATCGCCCCGAAATCGTCTTCCGTGAAGGACCAGCTTGCGGCACCGACTGGCATGGCAGAGGGCTAGGGTCGCCGTGAAAGATGGTGAAAGGGATTCTTAGGGGACAGGGGCGCGGGTGACGGCGCGGGTGTGGGTGCGGGGTGCGGGGGTTTGGTGAGGGGAAGGAGTGTAGCGAGGAGGGTGGGTAGAGGGACGGGCGCGGGCAGGCAGGCAACGGCGCTCCCCACTCCTTGTTCCTCAACCTCCACTCGCTCCCCCTCACCAAGCCCCCGCACCCCTCACTCGTGCCCAGTCCGTCAGATCGCCCGTCGCGCCGTAATAGCCTGCGCAATGGTCACCCCATCCGCGTACTCCAGATCACCGCCCACAGGAAGCCCCCGCGCGATCCGGCTCAGCGCCACGCCGGTCGGCGCCAACTGCTGCTGCAGGTACAACGCCGTGGCTTCGCCCTCGAGCTTGGCATTCGTCGCGAGGATGACTTCGCGCACGCCCCCCGCGCCCACGCGTGCGACGAGCGGCGCGACGGTGAGATCGTCGGGGCCGACACCGTCGATCGGGGCCAGCCGGCCGCCCAGCACGTGGTACATGCCCCGGTACTCGCCGGACCGCTCGATCGCGCCGATGTCCGACGCTTCCTCCACCACGCAGATGAGTCCGGCGTCGCGCCGCGGGTCGGCGCACATGGCGCACAGCGCCAGCTCCGTCAGGTTGAAGCAGCGCGGGCACGGATGCACCTGCTCGACCAGCGTCACCAGCGCCTGCGCCAGGCGCCGCGACTGCTCGGCGGGCTGCTTGAGCAGGTGGTACGTGAGCCGCAGCGCCGACTTGCGCCCGATCGTCGGCAGGCGCGACAGCTCGGCGACCAGGTCGTCGATGGCCGACACGTCAGAGCGGGAACGGCAGGTTGAGGCCGCCCATCAGCGTGCGCAACTCCCGCTGCGCCGCCTCCGAGGCCTTCTTCTGCGCGTCCACCGTGGCGACCGTGATGAGATCCTCGAGCATCTCGACATCCGCCGGGTTCACGACGGCCGCGTCGAGCCGAACCCGCTTCACGTTCCCCTTGCCATCGGCGTCCACCGTCACCATACCGCCGCCGGCCGTGCCGGTGACGGTGATCTTGAGCAGCGCCTCCTCCACCTGATGGGCGCGCTGCTGCATCTCTTGCGCCTGGGCCACGAGATTCTTGAGATCCATCGGCGTCAGGGCAGCAGGCGAAGGTCGAGCGCGTCGATGGCCGCGTCGAGCACGGGGTCGCGCTTGCGCAATTGCTCCACGCGGCGCTGCAGCACGCTCTCCTCGGTCAGCCGCTCCATCGGCGTCGACGCCTGCGCCTGGACGGCAATCCGCTCGACACCGCTGAACCGGGTGCGCAGCGCTGCAAGCACGTACGCGGCGCCCTGCGTGATGGCTTCGCCATGCGCCTCGGTGTCCACGGCAAGCGTGATGGTGCCGTTGCCCGACACGGCATGCGGCGTCGCGTGGTCGAGCATCGACGCGAGCGTGCCGCGTCCGCCGCGCCGGATGAAATCGACGACTTCATCCCAGTACTCGGCCAAGCGGTTGATCTCGGCGGGCATGGTGGCGACGCTCGCCGCCACATCGGCGACCGTCGCCGTCGGGGCGCTGGGCCGAGGCGCCACCCGCGGCGGCGGCGCCTCGGCCACGACGGTCGGGCGGACGGCGGCGCCATCGCGCAGCCGGGGCGGCGCCGCGGCGCGCGGTGCCGACGGCCCGCCGAACGCGGGGGGACCCGGAGGCGCCCCCGTGATGCCCTTGAGCACCGACTCGAGATCGAGCGTGCGGTCGAGCAACGCAAAGCGCACGAGCAGGGTCTCGAGCAGCAACTGCTGCTGCGCCGACCGGCGGAAGTGCGGCTCGAGTTCGACGAGCATGACGAGCATGCGCACGAGATCGGCCGACGCGGCGCGCCCGGTGCGCGCGTCGAGCTCGGCGCGCAGGCGATCGCTGATCTCGGGCGGCGTGCCACCAAGCGCCAGCGCGAGCTGCGCGCGCAGCAGGTCGCTGAAATCGGTGAGCAGCACGTTGAAGTCCACGCCGTGATCGGCGAGCCGGCCGACGGCGGCGAAGACGTCGCCGGCGCGGCGCTCGAGCACGAGATCGAACAGCGCCAGCACCTCGTCTTCGGGCACGAGACCGAGCGCCTCGCGCACCCGCTGCGGCGTGACGGTCCCGTCTCCCCAGGCCAGCACCTGATCGGTGAGCGACAGCGCGTCGCGCATGGAGCCGTCGGCGGCGCGGGCGAGCATCGCCAGCGCCTCCGGCTCCACTTCCACCTGCTCCTCGGCGAGAATCGACGTCAGCCGTTCGCGCACGTCGGCGGGGCCGATGCGCTTGAGGTCGAACCGCTGCAGGCGGCTGAGCACCGGCGACGCGGCCTGCGCGATCTTCTGCGGCTCGGTGGTGGCGAACACGAAGACGACGCGCGGCGGCGGTTCCTCGAGCACCTTGAGGAGCGCATTCCACGCGTCCTTGGTGAGCATGTGCGCCTCGTCCACGATGTAGACCTTGTAGCGGTCGGCGCCCGTGGGGGCGTACTGGGCGCGCTCGCGCAGATCGCGCGCGTCGTCGACGCCGCGATTCGACGCGGCGTCGATTTCCACGACGTCGAGCGACGCACTGCCGCTCCAGATGCGCGTGCAGCTGGAGCACGCACCGCACGGCTCACCATCGTCGCGCTTGGCCTCGCAGTTGAGCGCCATCGCCAGCACGCGCGCCAGCGTCGTCTTGCCCGTGCCGCGCGGGCCGCAGAGCAGGTAGCCGTGGGCCACGCGACCGCGGGCGATGGCGCCCTTCAGCGTGCCGGCCACGTGCGACTGCACGGCCACCGCCGCGAAGGTCTTGGGACGGTACTTGCGGGCGAGGGCGAGGAACATGAGGTAAAACTGCAGACGGTGGACGGTGGACGGTAGGCGGTCGACGTGCCGGTCGCCGGGCCGTGGCGCGCCGCCCCCACTTGACGAAACCACCCATGCCCGCTTAGTGTTTCCCACCATGCTGACCGCGCGCGCCTACTTCTATTCCTACTTTCGCAGCCTCTCACGGGCCGCGGGGGCAGGCGTTCGCGCATAGCTGACACCAACCCATCGCACGACAGGCCCGTGGACAAGTCCACGGGCCATTTTCGTTTGTCCCCACGGAGAACCCAGTGATCATCATTACCGAACCCGGAATCCCGCAGCCCACGCTCGATGCCCTGCGCGAGCACCTCGAGGCGCATGGCGTGCGCACGCATGTCTCCCACGGCACCGACCGGGTGGTCGTGGGATGCATCGGCGACACTTCGCAACTGGACGCGGGGAACGTGCGCCGCTGGCCCGGCGTCGCCTCGGTCGTGCCGGTGCGCACGCCCTACCGGCTGGCCTCGCGCGAGTTCCGCGCCGCGCCGACGCTCGTCCCGCTGGGGGACGCCGCCGGCACCCGCTTCGGGGGACGCCAGGTGATCGTCGCCGCCGGGCCCTGTTCGGTGGAGAACGCCGACATGCTGCTCGAGACGGCGCTCGGCGTCCGCGCGCACGGCGCGACGATGCTGCGCGGCGGGGCCTTCAAGCCACGCACGTCGCCGTGGGCGTTCCAGGGACTCGGCGCCGAGGCGCTCGTGATGCTCGCCGACACGCGCGCCGCGACCGGCCTCCCCGTGGTCACCGAGGTGATGGACCCGCGCCATGTGGACCTCGTGGCCGAGCATGCCGACATGCTGCAGATCGGCGCGCGCAACATGCAGAACTACGCGCTGCTCGCCGAGGTCGGGCGGGTGCGACGCCCCGTGCTCCTCAAGCGCGGGCTGTCGGGCACGATCACCGAACTGCTGCTGGCGGCCGAGCACATCATGGCGCGCGGCAACGAGATGGTGGTGCTCTGCGAACGCGGCATCCGCACGTACGAGACCGCGACGCGGAACACGCTCGACGTCGCCGCCGTTCCGGTGCTGAAGCGCGAAACGCATCTCCCCGTCATCGTCGATCCCAGCCATGCCGCCGGCCGCGCCGACCTCGTGGCGCCGCTCGCGTTTGCCGCGATCGCCGCCGGCGCCGACGGCCTGATCGTCGAAGTGCATCCGCGCCCCGGCGAGGCGATGTCCGACGGCGACCAGTCGCTGACCTTCGACGCGTTCGGCGCGATGATGCGCTCGCTCGAACTCTTCGCGCAGGCCGCCGGACGGACGCTCGCCCCCGACACGAACACGGCGAGGGTTGCCTGATGACCCCCTCCGCCAAGGCCCCGCAGCCTCCGTCGCTCGCGACGCTGCGCGATCAGCTGGGGGAACTGGATAGCGAGTTCGTGGACCTCCTCTCGCGACGCGTCGAGATCGCGCGCCGGGTGGGCGCCGAGAAGCGCGCCGCGGGGCTGCCCTCGCTCGACCCGCGGCGTGAGGCGCAGGTCGTCGCGGCGGTGGCCCGGCACGCGCGGAAGGTCGGTCTTTCCGAAGAAGCGGTGCGCGACATCTTCTGGCCCGTCATCGCCATGTGCCGTCGCGCGCAGCAGGACGACGCGTCGTGAACCACGACGGTCCGATCGCCATCCTCGGCCTCGGGTTGATCGGCGGATCGCTGGCGCGCGACCTCGCGGCGAGCGGCGCCACCGTCTGGGGATACGATGCCGACGCCGCGGCGACGCGAGGCGCCGTGCGCGCGGGCGTGATCGATCGCGTGATCGATCGCCAGCTGCGCGCGCTGGACGAGGCGCGCACGGTCGTGTTCGCCGTGCCGGTGGACGTCGCGCCGGTGCTGCTCGAGCGGTCCCGCGCGCACGTGACGCAGGCCGCGCTCATCACCGACGTGGGCAGCACCAAGCGCAGCATCGTGCAGCGCGCCGCCGAGCTCGGGCTGGCGGGTTCGTTCGTCGGGAGCCATCCGATGGCCGGCGATCACCGGGCCGGCTGGCGCGCCTCGCGGAGGGGACTTTTTGCCGGTGCCCGAGTGGACCTGTGCCGTACACCGGCCTGCACCGGCGGCGCCTGGCGGCGTGTCCGCGCGCTCTGGCGCTCGGTGGGCGCGCGGCCCGTGGAACGCGACGCCGCCGCGCATGACGCGGAGGTGGCGTTCAGCAGCCACCTCCCCCAGCTGCTCTCGATCGCGCTCGCCGGCACGCTGGCGTCGCGCGCCATCGCGCACCGCCAGCTCGGGCCGGGCGGCCGCGACATGACGCGGCTGGCCGCCTCCTCGGAGGCGATGTGGGCCGCGATCTACGACGACAACGCGGGCCCCGTGCTCGACGCGCTCGAGGCGTGCCAGGCGCAGCTCGACGCGCTGCGCGACGCCGTCACGCGCCACGACCGGCGTGCCGTCGGCAAGGCGTTTGCCGCGGCGCGGAAATGGACGGAGAAGAAGCAGACGTAGAACATGGAATTCGGATGGCGATCGAGCAGGCCATGTCCTCGATCCGCACACGACTCGCGGGGGGCCCCACCATGCCGGTGGATCCCCCCGCGAGAGTGCTTCAGGCCTGACGATGCAACGTGGAACACCACGTACCGTTGCTGCCTTTCGGCCCTGGCGGAGTTGGCGGGCCCGCGCCCACCGGGGCCTGAAGCACCTGCAATCTAGCCGGGCGCGCGGGACCGGCACAACAGCGATTGAAGAGGTGGAATCGGGATGCCACCCCTCGTTCGTCGTTACGTCAGCACCCGCCTCAGCACGTCCGTCGCCTTCTGCATCTCCTCCATCGTCCCGATCGAGATGCGCAGGTGGGTCGTGAGCGGCGGGAACGGCCGCCCCACGGCCACTCCTTCCTTGCGGCACGCCTCGCGCACCGCTCGCATGTCGCGCCGCAGATCGATCATCAGGAAGTTCGTGTCGCTCGCCCCGACCTCATAGCCGGCCTTCTCGAAGAAGGCGCGCGTGAACGCCTTGGCCTCGCGATTGCGCCGCTGCTCGAGCACGACGTGCTCGCGATCGCCGATCGACGCCGTCGCCGCAGCCAGTGCCAGCACGTTCACGCCCGACCCGAGCCGCCAGCCCCGCAGCGCGCGCGCGGTGTCGGCATGCACGATGGCATAGCCCGCGCGCAGCCCGGCCATGCCGTACACCTTCGAGAACGTGCGCGACACGATGACGTTGGGATCGGCGAGCGCCAGCGGGATCGCCGTCCGGTATGACGGATCGTCCACGTATTCGTGGTACGCCTCATCGACCAGGATCTTCGTCGCCGGCGAGTCGCGACGGACGCGCTCGATGAACTCGCGCACGGCGGTGTCGCCATGCACGGTCGCCGTCGGGTTGTTGGGATTGCAGAAGAAGATCAGGCCGGCCCCGCCGGCCGTCCTGGCCATGGCGTCGAGGTCGAGCCGCAGCCTGGCGTCGACCGGCACCGTCACCACCGGGCGCCCCATCGTCTTCGCGAACGTGGCCGGCAACTCGAAAGTCGGTCCCGCCGTCACCAGATGCTGCGCCGTGTTCACGAACGCTTCGACGCACATCCGCAGAATCTCGCTCGACCCACAGCCGAGCATGACGTTGTCCTCCGACACGCCGTGTTCCCTGGCGATCGCCGCCACGAGCGCGCGTTCGGGATCGCCGGGATAGCGGTTGGCCTCGCCAAACATCGCGCGGATGGCCTCGAGCGCCCGTGCGCCGGGGCCGTTGGGATTCTCGTTGCTGTCCAGGCGGATGAGGCCGGCCGGCACATCGGGCGCCATGAGCCACGCGGCGGCACGGGCTTCCTGACCGCGCCCGCCGAACAGCGGCGGCGACAACAGACCGGCGCCCCCGAGACCGAGGGCGGATACAAAATGGCGGCGGGAGACGGGCATGATGGCCTCCGTTAGGGCTGACCCAAGTTAGCGTGCGTTCGCCAGAGGAGGAGGGCGGCGAGCCCGGGATGCCTCATCCAGGCGGCGGCCCACCCGCCGTACCGCTCGACTCGGAAGCCAGCGTTCGCGATCAGCGAGACGTCGCGAGTTCCTGGCGCAACACCTTCAATACGCTCGTTCCTGGCCCCGATGTGTCATCTCCCGACACGGCCTTCACTCTTCCACCGACCACCAGGAACTCCCGAGCCGGCACTCGTTCAGATGCACGCAGCGTTCCGGCAACCGGCAGTCGCAGAAACGCAATGCGCCGGGTTTCGTCGGCAGTCATCGGACGAGTGAAGATCAACACCACATGCACTTTCTCAGCCTGCTGCAGCGCGAGGTACTCTGGCATGGTCGCGTTGCATGTGAAGCAGTCACCGGGCTGATAGAACAGGATGACGGACGGGCGCTGGCGTGAGACGAGGCTACCCACCGTGGTACCGCTCTCAAGCACAAGGTCAAACGGCACATCAGCGCGCGGCCGAGCCGAGCACCCTGTGCCAAGAAGCGCAACACACACCCAGCGGAGCGCGCGACGCATCTAGAACCCCTGCAGTGGCTGCCAGTCGCAGCGGGTGCGATCGAACTTGAATCGCCGAATCGCCGTCGCCGGCTTTCCGCCTGCTTCTAGCGCCTGCTGAATGACGACCACCGTGTCGGCAACGAAGGTGACGCGAGCGGGCGGATCGTTCGGCGCGGGCACAGGAAGATCCGCGCACACACGTCTTGCGCTCAAGTCGACGAACGAGACGAAGTATCGTCCGGTAAACGTCTGCCCGGCGAGATCGACGTCGTACATCGCGATGGCCAACAACGACGGCGAGGCGAATTCCACGCGCATCGGAATGGAGTGTCGGTACGCCAATGCCGTGGCCTTCGCCGGTTCCCGGACCATGGTCTCGAAATCCGACGCGTTCACGCCACGCCGCAAGCGTCTTGGAAACGCAAGGACTTCTGCGTGGTGACTGCCGCGAGTCCACCGGAAGATCCCCGGCGCCATTTCGAAAATCGCATAGACCACGCTGTCGTTCACTGCAAACGCCTGATTGTAGAAGGCACTGAGCAGCATGGGAAAACGCTGGACGATTGGGGGAACGCTTCCCTCGAACGACTCGGCGCCATCGCGGGCAATCGTCGTCAGACCAGACCCTGCCTTCAAATCGATCGCCGACAACAGGATCGTACCGTTCCGCACCCGCAACGGCCCGGAGCCCCGCACCATGCGACGTCCGCCGACGTACGCCCCGGTCGCGATGCGAAAGGTTTCTATCGTCTGCTTCCCCGGATCCTTTACGAGCAGCAGGGTGTCTCCGTCCGTCGCCAGCCAGCTCGGCGACATGAACTCGCCGGGTCCTCCTCCGCGTTGACCGAATTGGCGCACAATCCCGCCTCCCGGCTCTACCTCGGTGACTCGGGACTGCCCCACGTCCGAGATGAAGTAGTGGCCACGTGCCCCGACGAGGAGATCAACCGGACGAGCGATAAACTGAGAGTCGGATTCCTGAACGCGCACACTGTCAATGACATCGAGTGCCGTCTTGCCCACAGCCGCACGACCCCGCTCGCCTTGCGTACATCCTGCGGCGAAGAGGCACAAGAGCATCTGGCGACCGACTCGATACGCCGTACCCGTCATCTGCGTCACTCCGTCGCCAGGATGAATGTGGTGCGCAACTCCGAGACGTGGGCCACGTCATCGCCCGCAACGCAGCCCACGTCCGTCCCACTCACTCGGCAGCCGGCGTTTAGTGGTAGGTGTGAATCCTCGTTGCGCCGGGGACGCGTCCCGAAGTTAGCCTCGCGCGGGCCGTCCGGCGAGCGCACCGCGCCGTGTGTCAACGCCGTGGCGCCTCCTGCGCCGCCTGGCGCAGCGCGCGCCCCAGTCGCTCGCACGCCAGCTCGATCCGCTCTTCCGGCATCGTCGCGATGGACAGGCGCACGTGTGCCCGGCGGGCGCGCTCGACGAAGAACGCCGCGCCGGGAACGACGCTCACCCCGAGTTCGGCCGCCCGTGCCACGACGGCCCGTTCGCTGGCGTGCGCGGCCGCCCACGACAGCCAGAGCGTGTATCCCCCCGCCGGCGGTTGCCAGGTGACCCACCGTGGAAGGTGCGCCGAGAGTCCCTGCATGATGGCCGTTCGCCGCGCGCGCAGCGCCCGATGGAGGCGGCGCAGGTACACGTCGAACTCCGCACGCTCGAGCAGATCCGTCGCGATGCGCTGCGTCAGCACGTTGCCGCCGAGCGACGTGCAATCGCGCAGCGCCGCAAGGCGCGTCACGGCCGCGCGTGTCGCGGCAATCCAGGCCACGCGGAGGCCCGGAAAAGCGAGCTTGGACAGCGTCCCCACGTGCAGCACGGTCCCCGATCGGTCGAGGGCGCGGATGGGCAGGACGGAGGGTCCCACATACTGGAGTTCGTCGTCGAAGCCATCCTCGATGACTCCCACGCCCGCCTCTTCGCAGCAGGCGAGAACACGCTCGCGGTGCGCCGACGACGTCGAGCATCCGGTCGGATTCTGGAACGTCGGCATCGTGTAGAAAAGCGCGACCGGTTTCCGGCGCACGGCGCGCCGCAAAGCGCCGAGGTCGGCACCGTCCTCGCGCATCGGGACGGGAACGATGCTCGCCCCGTGCGCCCTCGCCAGCGTCAGGAACCGGGAGTAGGTGGGCTGCTCCACCGCGATCGCGCCGTGACTTGGGAGAAACGCGCGCAGGATCAGGTCGAACGCCTGCTGCGCCCCGTCGGTCACCAAGATCTCGTCGGGCGCCGCCGGAATGCCGTGCCGGGCCAGGCGGCGGGCAATCGCGAATCGCAGCGCCGCGGACCCGCGTGGATCGCCGTACGCGGCGAGCTCGGCGCCCCCGGCCGTCCGCGTCGCCACCCGTACCGCGGCGTGCAGCAGGCGCAGCGGCCGCAGCACGGGATCGGGCAGGTGCGTCGCGAAGTCGAATGGCGCGGTCGACGGCGGCGCGGCGGCGCGATTGTCCCGGCGTGGACGCGCCGGGCGTAGCCGCGACGGCAGGGCCGACGGCGCGGACGGCGCGTCCGCGGATACGCGTGGGACAATGCGCGCCCTGACACGCGCGCCCGACCCCGGTCGCGTGACGATGTACCCGAGCGCGCGCAGCGCGTTGTACGCGCGCACCACCGTGGTGCGGTGCACGCCGAGCAGCTCGGCGAGGGCGCGCGTGGCAGGCAGCCGTGCGCCGGGGCCCAGCGTGCCGGCATCGAGCAGCGCCGCAACCCGTGTCGTCAGTTGCGCGTGCAGGGGCCGGGACGATCGCCGGTCGAGGCGGAGGAGTGCGGGCGAGAGGTGCATCTGGGGAAAAGTGGACTGCTGAAATAAACAATAACTGGCTCGTTGTGCCAGTCCCTTCCTCTCTGCATCGTGCAGCGTCCGCTCCTCAACTGGGCGGCCCCATGCTTCCGGAGGGTACCCCGTGTCCGACGTGCCATTCTGCAACGCCTACGCCGACGACGCGCGGGCCCGTGCCTACGCGACGCTCGCCTTCCCCGGCACCTACCACCTCGCCTTTCGCGACCTGCCGCCCCTCCTCGCGCCCGCGTCGCCCGCGTCGCCCGCGTCGCCCGCGTCGCTCGCGTCGCCCGCGTCGCCCGACCGCCGGGCCCTCGACTTCGGGTGCGGCGCGGGACGCTCGACCCGGTTCCTCCGCGCGCTCGGCTTCGACGTCGGCGGCGTCGACATCGCACCCCAGATGCTCGCCCACGCACGCGCCGCCGACCCCTCCGGCGACTATCGCCTCGTGCCCGACGGCGACCTCTCGTCGCTGGCCGGGCTCGGCTTCGACGCCGCGCTCAGCGCGTTCACCTTCGACAATATCCCGGGTGACGCGGCCAAGGGACGGCTGCTGCGCGGCTTGTGCGACGCACTGCGCCCCGGCGGCCGGTTCGTGAACATCGTCTCGACGCCGGACCTGTACCGGCACGAGTGGCTCTCGTTTTCGACGGCCCGTTTCATCGGGAACCGGACGGCGCGCGCCGGCGACCCGGTCTACACCGAGATCCTCGACGTTCCCGATTCTCGCCCGGTCGAGGACCGCCTGTGCCCGGACGACGACTACCGGCGACTGTACGCGGAGGCGGGCTTCATCCTGCGCGCCGTGCACCGGCCACTCGGCCGTCCGGACGAACCGTTCCCGTGGGTCACGGAACTGCGGGTGGCGCCGTGGGCCATCTACGAGCTCGAGGTCCCGGCGCCCTGACGCTCTCCACCGCGCGCCCTACTGCAGCGCCTGCACGAGCACCCGCCCCGCCTGCTCCACCTGCTCCGCCGACGCATCCAGGTGGCAGACCGCCCGCACGCGCTTGGCGTGCCAGGGCGAAATCAGCACGCCGAGCGCCTTCGCCTGCGCCGTGACCGCCGAGGCGTCGAGGCGCGGGGGCAGATCGATCATCACGATGTTGGTGTCGGGGGGCACCACCTGCACGTCGCGCACGCCCTCGACGACGATCGCCGCGAACCGCCGGGCGTTGGCGTGATCGTCGGCCAGGCGCGCCAGGTGATGCTCGAGGCCGTGCAGCGCCGCGGCCGCCACCACGCCGCTCTGGCGCATCCCGCCGCCCAACCGCTTGCGAGCCACGAATGCCTCGTCGATGTGCGCCGCCGTCCCGGCAATCGCCGCGCCGCGCGGCGCGCCGAGTCCCTTGGAGAAACAGACCATCACGGTGTCGGCGCAGGCCGCGAAGTCGGCCAGCGGCGTGCCGGTGGCGATGTGCGCGTTCCACAGCCGCGCGCCGTCCATATGGATCGGCAGATGGAGCGTGCCGCGGGCGAAGTCGGCCATCGCGCGCAACTCGGCGATCGGCGTCACCATGCCGCCCGCGCCGTTGTGCGTGTTCTCGAAGCAGACGACGCTGGCCGGCGGCGCGTGCTTGCTCGTCGGCCGCACCGCCGCCTTGAACGTCTCGAGCGTCATCACCGGCGCGCCGCGCACTAGCCGCGGCTGCATGCCGCGCAGCCCGGCCATCCCCGCAATCTCCCAGTTGACGATATGCGAATCGTCGTGCGCGTACGCCTCGGTGCCATGTTTGCCATGCACCCAGATCCCCAGCGCGTTGCCCATCGTCCCCGTGGGCACGTACAGCGCGCGCTCCTTGCCAAGGAGCGCCGCGATGCGCTCCTGCAGGGCCAGCACGGTCGGATCGCCGTCGAGGACGTCATCGCCCACTTCGGCGTCGGCCATCGCCCGCCGCATGGCCGGCGTGGGCTTCGTCACGGTATCGCTACGCAGGTCGATCACTATCCCTCCATGGCTTCGTGCCGGTTGAGCAACCGCCGGCGGTCCGCGTACACGTGCGCCACTTCGCCGCCGACGACAAAAAGCAGTGCCGCGTAGTACACCCAGAATACGATGATCGCCAGCGCGGCCAGCGTGCCGGTGTAGAGCGACGCCGGGTTGAACTGCGCCACCACCAGCACAAACGCGTTGCGCGCGACCTCGAACAGCACGCCGGTGGTGAGCGACGCGACGAACGCCTGCCGCCACGGCACGCGCCCCGCCGGTATGACCTTGTAGATGCTGAAGAAGATCGCCGTGACCACGCCAAATGCGAGCAGGCGCCCCAGCGCGTACTCGACGCCCCCCATCACCGTGGCGTTGACGCCGATGCCGCGCAGGATCGTGGTGCCCCGCTCGCCCATGATCGCCAGGTAGGCCGACAGCACGAGGTACGCCACGATGAGCACCGACGACACCAGCGTGTATCCCACGTCGTACAACTTGCCGACGACGATCCCCCGTCCTTGCCCGAGGGCGAAGACGCGTTGCAGCACGGAGCGCAGCGTCCCGAACAGGCGCGTGGAGAACCAGACGAACGCCGCCGCCGACAGCACGCCGACGCGTCCGCGCGTGCGCACGACGTCGCGCAGGATGGGATCGAGGAAGCTCGTGCCGTCGCCCGCGCCCACCGGGAGCAGGCGTCCCAGGAACTGCACCACGTCGCGCGTGGAATCGGCCTCGGGCTTGTTCAGCGCGTAGCCGATGCCGGCGATGAGGAGCAGGAAGAACGGAACGCCGGCGAGGAGGATGTTGTAGGCCACCCCGCCGGCGAGAAAGAACAGGTCGTCCTCGTCGCCCTTCACCCAGATGCGGCGGGCGTAGTCGACGAAGAGGTCACGGAGGCGCGCCACTCCCAATGGCAGCGGCGCGCTCATCCGCGGCGGTCTCCCCGCATCAGTTCTGGACGATGATCAGGAACTTCGACGCCGCCCAGAACTGTTCGGCGTTCGTGATCTTGATCGCCGTCTTGTAGCCCCCCTTCACCGGGCGCTCCGTGGCGCCAAGGTCCTGCCGCGACACGATGCGATACGACTTGTCGGCGCTGGGCAGCGCGATCGACGACGCCGTCGTCTTGTCGATCGACGTGAAGTCCGCGGGGTTGAGCGTCGTCGCCGGCATGTCGGTCGCCGCGATGCCCAGCAACCCGCCCTTCTTGACGATGATCCCCTTCTTGCGCAGCGCGTCCTTGGTGCCGATCACGTAGAACACCGTATTGCGCTCGACCGTGAGCGCCGACTTCTCGGTCGTCAACGTCGCCTTCTCGGTCGTCAGCTGCGCCTTGTCGGCCTTGAGAACGGTGTTCTCCCCCGTCAACGCGCTCACCTGCGCGGTGAGCGACGAGATCTCGGCCTTCTGGTTCTCGATGATCGACTTGAACGCCGTGATTGTCGAGTCGTACTGCGCCAGCTGCCTGGTGAGCGCGGCATTGTCGCCGCTGAGCGTCGCGACGCGCTGGCGGCTGGCCGCGAGGCGCGACTCGGCTTCGTTCACGCGGTCGGTGAGCGCCTTGATGCGCGCGAGCATCTTGGCGCGCTGGTCGGCCGGCGACGGGTTGGGCAGTTCGCCCGCGCCGCCCACGGTGGGCTTGCCGGCCTTCGCGTCCCGCACGCGGCTCAGCTCCGTGTTGACGTCGGCGATGAACTGCGAGGTCGCCATCACGTCCTTGAGCAGCGAGTCCTTTTCCGCCGAAATCAGCTTCACCTGCTCCAGCTGCTTCTGCAGTTCCGCCTTGGAATTGTCGCAGGCCGTGAGGCCCAGCGCCGCGACGGCGAACAGTACGATGGTCTTGCGCATGATCTCTCCGTAAGAATGATGCGGGTCCCGCCCCGGCGGGTTCCGCGGCACTGCAACAGCACTACTCGCCGGCGTCGGCGTCGTCGGGCGCGGCCTGCACCGCCGGACCGCCCGGCGATGGCGCGGGCCGACGCTGGTCGGGTGCATCGATATACCGCTCGACATGCGGCAACGTGCCCCCGACGCCCAGCTGCGCAAACAGGAACTCGAACTTGGCGTCGTAGGCGCGGGCCAGTTCGGCCTGCGTGCTGGACGGCAGCGACCAGAGCGCCTTCTTGAACGGCCCCAGCGCCTTCTTGCGCGACTTGTAGAAGAACTGCTCGTCGGTGTCCCCCGCCTTGCGCTCGTCCTTGGCGTTCTCGCGCAGCCACGCGTAGATCTCCTCGCGCAACGCCGCCGGCATCAGGTCGTACAGCATCGTCTGAAAGCCGGTGGCGAGGTGGATCTCCGCCGTCTCCGTGCGCGGGAACTGGTGGAACTGCTGGTCGCTCAGCGTCGACGCGCCGTGCTGCACCGCTCCCGCCATCCCGAACTCCGTGCGCGCCACGCGCCCGAGGTCCTCGAGCGTCCGGAAATCGAGTGTGACAGCCGCAATCGAGCCGTCGGCCTTCACCACGCCGCCATGCGACGTCCCCGACTGCACCGAAATCTTCGATAACCCCGCCATCCCCGGCGCCGTGCGCTGGAGCGTCTCCCGGTAGCCGTGCATGAACGCCCGCAGTTCCGACACGGTGGAGTTGCTCGTCCCCACCTCGCCAATCTCCCCGCCCAGCGAGATCGTCACGCCCTTGGGCTCGAGCGAGCGCACATGCCGGCTCAGGTCCACGCCAATCTCGTAATTGAGCCGCTGCTGCTCGGCGAGCGTCGACTGCGAGAGGTCGACGAGCGTCGACGTGTCGAGGTCGATGTTGAAGAAGCCGGCGGCCACCGCTTCCGTCGCCAGCGCCTTGACGGCCGCCACCTCGCCGGCGGGGTCGGCCTTGAACTTCCTGGCGTTCACCTGGAAGTGGTCGCCCTGGATGAAGATCGGATGCCGGTACCCCTCGCGGAGCGCGGCCGCCGTCACCACCGCCACGTACTCCGCCGGACGCTGGTCGGTGTACGCAATTTCGCTGCGGGCGATCTCGAGCAGGAAGGCACCGGCGTTCAACCGGATGGCCGAGCGGAAGATCGCGCGCGCCGTGTCGTACGTCATGCCGCGAATGTTCATCGCCGGCACCGTGAAGCCGCCGATCTCGCCGCGGCCGCGCGCCATGTACAGCTCGTGAATCGACGCCGGGCGCACCCCGACCATCTGGCCGAGTTCGTGTATCGCCCAGCGCGCCCACGCCTTCTCGTCCGCGTCGCCGAACACGGCGAGGCGCGCCAGCTCATCCATGCGCGCCGACGCGAGCGACGCCGGCTCCTTCAGGATCATGCGATTGTTCTCGACGGCCGCCACCGGCCCCAGAACGCGATGCAACGAGTCGAGCGAATTCAACATGTCGGATACTCAAAAGTGAAAGAGGCGCATGCACGGCGCCGGACCGGCAAACAACCGTAGTCGATAGCCTGTTGAATTTGGCCCGTTTGCGGGCGGGGGGCAACAGAAACCCGCGGGTTACCCGACCCGCAGCCGGCGCGAGGGGGGTGGCACGCGCGGCTCCCCGGCCTCGGCCGCGGTATCCCCGACGTCGGGCTGGCCCAAATCCTTGCTCGCCAAGCGCTTGCCGAGCTCGACCCCCGGCTGGTTGAGCGGGTTCACTCGATACAACGCGCCGGCGAGCGTCGTGGCCTGCATCAACCACATCATCAGCCCTCCCACATGCCACGCATCCGCCGCATCGACCTCCATCGTCATCGAGGGCCGGCCGGCCCGCGCCAGCGCGCTCGCGGTGGCCCGGCATTCGACGTCGAGCAGTTCTCCCAGCGTGTGACCGCCCAGGAATGCGAGCGCCGCATGGCCCGGCTCGAGCCGCGGAATCTCCACGTCGTCCGGCGCCGACGCCACGCGCAGGAACGTCACCGTCTTGTCGGCGGGTCCCTCCATGAACAGCTGCACCTGGCTGTGCTGGTCCGTCGCGCCCACGCTCGCAATCGGCGTCGGACCCACGTGCCGGCCGTTCGCGTCGACCTTGCCGAGCGACTCCGCCCACAGCTGCACGAACCACGGCGCAAGGTCGCGCAGGGCATCGCTGTACGGCATCATCACATGCTGCCCCTGCCCGGCCTTCTCATGCGCACGCCACTGCAGGACGGCAAACAGCCCGGCGGCGTTGCGCGCCAGGTCGTCCCCCATCGTCGCGTCGCGCATCACGGCCGCGCCTTCGCAGAGCGCCCCGACGTCGATGCCGCACAGCGCGGCGGGCAGCGTGCCCACGGGCGACAGCGCGGAGAACCGCCCGCCGACGTTCGGGGGCACGGCAAACGCGGGAATCGCGTCGCGCAATGCGATGGCACGCAACGCCCCCTTGGTCGGGTCGGTCACGAACGCGAAGTGTTCGGCGGCGCGCAGCCCGTGACGCGCGATCCGGTCGCGCACCACCAGGTACTGCGCGAGCGTCTCCATGGTGCCGCCCGACTTGGAGATCACCACGAACAGCGTGCGCGGAAGCGCGACGATCGACAGCACGCCGGCGATGGTGCGCGGGTCCACGTTGTCGAGCACATGCAGCCTCGGCCGGCTGTCGCGATCGGCGGCCGCGCGTGCATTCCAGGCCGCGGGGAGCAGCGCCGTGCGCAGCGCGATGGCGCTCAGCGACGATCCGCCGATGCCGAGCACCACGACGTCGTCGTAGCGCCCGCGCACGCGGCCGGCGAACGCGACGACCCGTGCGCGTTCCTCCGCCTGCAACTCGAGTTCGCGATAGCCGTACACGCCCGCGTTCGAGAGCACCGCCACGCTCGCCTGCGCGGCCTTGAACCGTTCGGCCAGTTCGGCCCAGTCGCCGTCGCGCACGCCGCCGGCCACCGCCGGATCCGTCATCGAGGTCACATCGAGCGTGAACGCCATCAGCACTCCACCACGAGGCCGTCGAAGGCCGGTTGGACGTCAGGCGGCAGTTCCGTCGCCAGCGTCGCATGCAGATTGTCGTGCGTCAAATGGGTAAGCCACGTGCGCCCCGCCCCCACTCGCCGCGCCACGTCCACCGCCTCGCCGAGGCTCAAGTGCGTGGGATGCGGCGTGCGGAACAGGGCGTTGACGACCAACACCTCCGCCCCCCGCATCAGCGCCAGGGCCGCCTCGGGAATCGTCTTGGCGTCGGTGACGTACGCGAGCGCGCCGATCCGATAGCCGAACACGCGCCAGCGTCCATGCGGCACCTCGAACGGCGTCACATCGGCATCGCCGATGCGCACCGTGACGCCGGGCTCGAGCGCCAGCGCCGTCCCTTCGGGCTTGTGCGTCCCCGGCTGCGCGTGCACGCCAGTGTCGAAGACGTACGGAAATCTGGCGAGCAGCGACGTGAGCGTCTCGGCGGGACCGTAGATCGGCAACGCCCCGTCGCGGCGCACCGAGATGGCGCGGATATCGTCGAGGCCGTGCGTGTGGTCGGCATGATCGTGCGTGAACAGCACGGCGTCGACGTCGACGATGCCGGTGGCGATGAGCTGCAGCCGCAACTCCGGCGGCGTGTCGATGAGCAGGCGCGTGTGCCCCACTTCGACCACCGCGCCGACGCGCGTGCGCTTGTCGCGCGGGTCCCCGGAGCGGCATACCGCGCAGGCGCAGCCGACCACCGGAACGCCAAAGCTCGTGCCGGTCCCGAGGAAGGTGAGCTTCACACCGTCTCCACCTTGAGCGTGTTCGTGGAGCCCGGCACGTCGAACGGCACGCCGGCGGTGATCACCAGGCGATCGCCCGGCTTGGCCAGGCCGAGGTCCACCACGATGCCGCGCGCGCTCCACGCCATCTGCTCGTAGGTGTCGGCGTGCGGCACGAGCACGGGCGTGACGCCCCAGACGAGCGCCAGCTGACGGCACGTGCGCGCCTGGTCGGTGAACGCGACGATGGGAACGCCCGGACGCCGCGCCGCCACGATGCGGGCGGCAAAGCCCGACTTGGTGAACACCACCACTGCCACCGCGCCGAGCATCCGGACGGCGGTGACCGTCGCGCCGGCGATGGTCTCCTCGACGCTGGCGTGCCCCGGTTCCACGCGGTCGGCGCCCACCCCGCGCGGCACCGGGTGCCGCTCGGCTTCGGCCGCGATGCGCACCATCGCCTCGACCGCGAGTTTCGGATACGCACCGGCGGCCGTCTCGGCCGACAGCATCACCGCGTCCGTGCCGTCGAAGATCGCGTTGGCCACGTCGCTCGCCTCGGCACGCGTCGGTCGCGGATTGCTAATCATCGACTCCAGCATCTGCGTCGCCGTGATCACCGGCCGGCCAAAACGGTTGGCCAGGCTGATGATGCGCTTCTGCGCAATCGGCACTTCCTCGAACGGCAGTTCCACGCCCAAGTCGCCGCGCGCCACCATCACCGCATCGGAGACCTTGAGAATCTCCTCGATGTCGTGCAGCGCCGAGTCCTTCTCGATTTTCGACACCAGCAGCAGGCTCTTGGGAACGAGCGCCCGCAGCACGGCGAGGTCGGACGCCTGGCGCACGAACGAGAGCGCCAGGTAGTCGAGGTCGTGCGCCACGGCAAATGCCACGTCGGCGATGTCCTTGTCGGTCAGCGTGGGGGCCGACACGCTGATGCCGGGGAGGTTGATGCCCTTGTGCGACTTCAGCATCCCGCCGTACACGACGCGACAGCGCACGAACTCGCCATCGACCGCGAGCACATCGAGCGCGAGCAGGCCGTCGTCGAGCAAAATGCGCGCGCCCTCGTGGACGTCGCGGGCAAGGGCGTCGTACGTCACCGGAATGTCGGTCGCCCGCGCCACGCTCTCGTGCGCCAGCGTGACGTCCGTTCCCTCGTCGAGCTGGACGGGCGCCGCCAGGTCGCCGACGCGGATGCGCGGTCCCTGCAGGTCGCCCATGATCGCCACCGGGCGGTTGAGCTCGGCCGCAATGCGGCGGATGTCGGCGATGCGCGCGGCGTGCTCCTCGTGCGTGCCGTGCGAGAAGTTGATGCGCGCCACGTCGAGGCCGGCATGCATGAGCGCGCGCAGGGTGTCGGGCGTCGACGACGACGGGCCGATGGTGCAGACGACTTTGGTCCGGGTATGCCGGTTGGGCATGGCGTGGCTTCCTCAGCGCCCGGCCGCGACGGGGCGGCCGAGCGCACTCGCCTTGGCTGCGAGGCCCGCGAGCAGGGTGTCGAACGACTTCTGGAATGACGCGAGACCTTCCACGAGCAGCTGATCCGTCACCTGCCGCACCGAAATGCCCGCCCCCTCGACCGCGGCCAGCGCGCGTTCGGCCGCCCCAGCGTCGGCGTCGAGGGTGCGACGCACGACGCCGTGGTCGCGGAACGCCTCGAGCGTGGCCGGCGGCAGCGTGTTGACCGTCTGCGGTCCGACGAGCTCCTCGACGTAGAAGACGTCGCGGTACGACGGGTTCTTGGTCGACGTGCTCGCCCAGAGCGGGCGCTGCACGCGCGCGCCGCGCGCCGCGAGCGCCGACCAGCGTGGCCCGCTGAAGCGCTGGCCGAACAGCCGGTAGGCCAGCCTGGCGTTGGCCACCGCGGCCGTCCCCTTGAGCGCGGTGGCCGCCTGAGCCGAGAGCGCGCCCGCCGCCACGCGCGCGTCGAGCCGCTTGTCGACCTCGGTGTCCACGCGGCTCACGAAGAACGACGCGACGCTCGCGATGCCCGACAGCGGCGCGCCGGTGGCCGCGCGTGTCTCGAGCCCCGCGAGGTACGCCTCGATAACGCGCTCGTGCGCCTCGACCGCGAACAGCAGCGTCACGTTGACGTTGATGCCGTCGGCGACCAGTTGGCGCAGAGCGACGCACCCGGCATCGGTGCCCGGCACCTTGATCATCACGTTGGGCCGGTCGACCAGCGCCCACAGGCGCCGCGCCTCGCGAATCGTGCCCTCCGCATCATTCGCGACGTTGGGCGAGACCTCCAGCGACACGTAGCCGTCGAGCCCGCGCGTCTCGTCGTACACCCTGCGAAACAGGTCGCACGCCGCGCGCACGTCGGCCGCGGCCAGTTCCTCGAACAACTGCCAGGCCGTGTGCCCCGCGCCGAGCGACTCGACCTGTGCGTCGTACGCCGAGCCCTGGGCCAGCGCCTTCTCGAAGATGGCCGGGTTGGACGTCATGCCGGTGAGGACGTCGTCGCGAATGCGGCGCGCGAGCTCGCCGTCGTGGAGCATGGGCCGATCGATATAGTCGAGCCAGAGCGACTGTCCGGCGTCGTGCAGTGCTTGGAGGCGCGGTGCGGGCATGGCGTGGCGGAGGGGGATGGTACGGGCGAAGGGGGCGGCAACCGCCGCCCCCTCAAATCTACTTCGCCGACCAGGTGGTGGAGAGTTCGAGTTTCCCCCATGCGATGGTCATTATCCCGTGCGGCAACTGGTCCCCGGCCGGCACCAGCGCGATCTGCATCGACTCGTGGACCTCGCCCAGCGTCCTCGGCGTCAGCTTGACCCGGGCCAGGTCCTTGGTCGGGTCGTACTGCGTACCCCACTGTCCGGTGGCCGTGTTGATGATGAGGGCGTAGCCGTCGGCCGTGCGAATCGAGTACAGCGAGTAGGCGCCCTTGGGCACGGACGCCCCGCCGATGACGAGGTCCAGGTCGGAGGTGAGCGTGGTCGAGGCGTTCGCCCCCGTGCGCCAGATCGAGTCGACCTTGGCGAGTTCCACGGGCACGTTGCGGCCGCGCACATGCGGCTGGCCATAGTCGATCTTGATGACGAACGGCTTGGGGGCGGGCTTCCCCGCCTCGCGTGGCGGGCTGAGCGCGACTTCGGTGGTGGCGCGGCCGCTGAGCGCGACCTTGAGCGGGGCTTGGGCTCCGGCCAGCGCCGGGGTGAGGGCGGCCAGTACGAGCAGTGAACGGGCGTGCATGGTGAGCTCCGGTGAGTATGCGTGAATTCTGCGCCTTGACGGCCCGCCACGCCACGTCGCCACCCCGATCGCGGGTGGCAGTTCGCGCACGTCCGAATGCGCTCGTTCCAGTCGCGCCGACGCAACCCGGCAGGCAAATTGGGGGACGCGCCGTCGCCCCGGCGCTTCTCCTTCAGATGAGCCCCATGCCCATCCGCATCTTCGTAACCGACGACATCGACCACGAGGGCGTGGAGCTGCTCCGCGCCGTGCCCGAATTCGCCGTCGACGAGCTGCCCACGCTCCCCGCCGCCGAGCTGCTCGAACGCATCGACCAGTACGACGCCATCGTCGGCCGCAGCGCCACGCGGGTGAACGAGGCGCTGCTGCGCCGCGCGCGCAAGCTCCGCGTCGTCGGCCGCGCCGGTGTCGGCGTCGACAACGTCGCCATGGATATCGCCACCGAACTTGGCATCGCGGTCATCAACGCGCCGGCCGGCAACACGGTGGCGGTGGCCGAGTTGTTCTTCGGCACGGTCATTTCGCTGCTGCGCCATCTCACGCGCGCCGACGCCTCCATGCACGAGGGGCGCTGGGAGCGGTCGGAGCTGCTCGGCAGCGAGCTGCGCGGCAAGACGCTCGGCATCGTCGGCCTCGGCCGCATCGGCGGCGAAGTATCGCATCGCGCGCTCGCCTTCGGCATGGACGTCCAGGCGTTCGACCCGTACGTCGGCGATGAACGGTTCGCGGCGCTGCGCGTCAAGCGTGCGCCCAGTCTCGACGCCCTGCTCGGCGCCGCGCAGCTGCTCACCGTGCACGTGCCGCTCACCGACGAGACCACGGGAATGATCGGCGCCGCCGCCCTGCGGCGCCTGCGCCCGGGGGCGATCGTGGTGAACATGGCGCGCGGCGGCATCGTGGACGACGACGCGCTGCGCGCGGCCATCGACCGCGGCCACGTGGCCGGCGCGGTGCTCGACGTGTACGTGACGGAACCGCTCATCGGCGACCATCCGTTTCGCGGCTGTGCCAACGTCGTGCTCACGCCGCACATCGGCGCGTCGTCGGCCGAAGCCCAGCGCAACGTGGCGGTGGATGCGTGCGCGGCGGTGCGCGACGCGCTCCTCCACGGCGACCTCTCGCGCACGCTCAACGGCGTCCTCGCCGGCGAGGACGCCGCCACGCTCGGCCCGGCACTGCTGCTCGCGCGCCGGGCGGCCACCGTGGCGCGCGCCCTGCTGGCCGAGCGCGGCGCCACGGCCATCGACTCGGTGACGCTCAAGACGGGCGACGACCTCACGGCCAGCGCGGGAGCGCTGCTCGCCGCGGCCGCGGCGGGAACGCTCGAGGGGGTGGTGGAGGCCGACCGGCTCAATCTCATCAACGCCCGGTCGCTGGCCACGGCGCGCGGCCTCGTGCTGGCGCACGGCGAAGGCGGCTTCGCGCCGCACTCGCGTGCCGTCGAAGTGCGGCTGGTGGCGGGTGGGCACGCCATGCGAGTCGGCGGCGTGGCCGCGCTCGACTTTCCGCCGCGCCTCACGCGCATCGCCGACTTTCACATCGACGTCGCACCGCGCGGCACGCTGCTGGTGCTCACCAATCGCGACGTGCCCGGCGTCATCGGTCGCGTCGGCACCGCGCTCGCCGAGGCCGGCGTGAACATCGCCGAGTATCATCAGGCGCGACTCGCCGAAGGGGGCGACGCGCTGGCCGTGGTGACCATCGACGGCGTCCCCCCGGCACACGTGCGCGAAACGCTCATCGCGCTCCGCGACGTGCGCAGCGCCACCCTCGTGCGCTTCACGGGCACCGCGTGAGCCTCGACCTGCTGCGCGACCCGTCGGCACTCGAAGGCTATGCGCGTGACGTCTCGGGCCTGCGTCACGTCCCCGAGGCCGTCGCCCGTCCCGAATCGCACGACGAGCTGGTGCACGTCATGCGGCAAGCGGCGGCCGGCCAGGCGTGTGTCACCGCCGCCGGCGCGCAGACCAGCACCACCGGCGCGTCCGTGGCCGAACGCGGCTGGCTGCTGTCGACGCGCGCCATGGATCGCATCCTCGACATCGACCCGGCGCGGCGCATCGCGCGCGTCGAACCGGGCGTCCTCATCGGCGATCTGCAACGCGCCTGCGCGCCGTTCGGCCTCTTCTTCGCCCCCGACCCGACCAGCGAGGAAGAATGCACGGTGGGCGGCGCCATCGCGTGCAACGCATCGGGGCCGCGCACATTGCGCCATGGCGCCACGCGAGCGCATGTGCGCGCCCTCACCGCGGTGCTCGCCGACGGCTCGCAGTATCAGGCGCGCCGGCCGCTCGTCGAGAAAAACTCGGTGGGCTACCAGCTCGCGCACGATCCGGTGGACTGGTTCGTGGGCAGCGAGGGCACGCTCGGCGTCGTCTCCGAAGCCGAGCTGCAACTTCTGCCGCTACCAGCCAACGTGCTCGGCCTCGGCGTGCCGTTTCCCGACGAAGCCGGCGCGCTGGCGTTCATCGTGGCCGCACGCGAGACACCCGCCGTCGCGCCGCGTTGCCTCGAGTACTTCGACGGCGAGTCGTTCGCGATCGCCCGCGGCGCGATGGACGACGCGGCGTGGGCGCCGCGCGCCGGCGCGATGGTCTATCTCGAGGAAGCCGGCGATGCCGAACCGCCGCTCGACGAGTGGCTCGCGCTGGCCGAACGGTTCGGCGCCAATGCGGGCGACGTGCGCGCGTTCGACGGCGAGCAGGCGCTGCGCGAGGCGCGGCGCCTGCGCCACGCCCTTCCCTCGGCGATGCACGAGCGCACCGCGCCCTACCTCCCGCAGGGCGGCCGGCGGATGAGCACCGACTGGGCCGTGCCGTATCCGCTCGCCGCCCAGGCCATCGCCGAGGCGCGCCGCATCTGCGACGCTCACCACCTGCCGCCCGCGGTAACCTACGGCCACCTCGGCAACGGGCATCCGCACCAGAACTTCGTCGCGCGCACGCCCGCCGACGTGGCAACGATCGAGCGCGCCCTCGCCGAAGTGCTGCACGCGGTGATCGCCATGGGCGGCACGGTCGCCGCCGAACACGGCATCGGCAAGATCAAGCGCAAGTGGCTCCCCCTGCAGGCCGACGCGCGGCAGCTCGCCCTCATGCGCGCACTCAAGCACGCGTTCGATCCCGATGGCCGGCTCGCTCCCGGGAACATCCTGTGAAGCGCTACGCCTCGGTGGTGCTCGACGCCGACTCCACCCTCGCCGGCATCGAGGGCATCGACTGGCTTGCCGCCCGCCGCGGCCCGGACGTGCAGCGCGCCGTCGAGGCGCTCACCGCCCAGGCCATGAACGGCGCGGTGGCCCTCGACGACGTCTATGCCAGTCGGCTCGAGTGCATTCAGCCGACCACGCTCGACCTGCGCGCCCTCTCGCATGCCTACGTCGACGCGATCGCGCCCGGCGCGGCCGATGCCGTGACGGCATTGCACGCCGCTGGCGTCGCGGTGCATGTGCTCAGCGGCGGCCTGCGCGCCGCGCTCCTCCCGATGACGCGCATCCTCGGCATCGCCGACGAGCGCGTGCATGCGGTGGAACTCGAGACCGACGCCGCCGGCCGCTACGTGCGCGTCGTCGCCACTCCGCTGACCACGCAGCAGGGCAAGGCGATCATCCTCGACCAGCTCGCCCTCCCGCGCCCGCTGCTCGCCGTGGGCGACGGCGTCACCGACCTGGCCATGGCGCGCGCCGCCGACGTCTTTGCGGCATACATTGGATTCGTGCGCCGCGATGCCGTAGTCGCCGGCGCCACGCACGTGCTCGACTCCTTCGCCGCCCTCGTCACCCACGCGCTCTCCGCATGACCACGCCCAGCTTCGGCACGTTCTTTCTTCCCGGCCCCACCGAGGTGCGCCCCGAAATCCTCGCGGCCATGCAGCGCCCCATGATCTCGCACCGCGGCGCCGAGTTCGAGGCGCTGTACGCGCAGTGCGATGACGGATTGCGCCGCGTCTTCCGCACGACGCGCCCCGTGTTCATCAGCAGCTCGTCGGCCACCGGCCTCATGGAGGCGGCCGTGCGCAACGCGCCCGCCGGCCCCATCCTGTCGCTGGTCAACGGCGCCTTTTCCGCGCGCTTCGCCGACATCGCCCGCGCCTGCGGCCGCACGGTGCAGGCGCTCGAGGTACCCTACGGCGAGATCGTCCCCCTCGAAACGGTGGAGCAGGCGTTGCGCGCCCGGCGCTTTGCCGGCGTCACCGCCGTGCATTCCGAAACCTCCACCGGCGCCGCGCAGGACGTGCAGGCCATCGCCGAGCTGGCGCACGCCAACGGCGCGTACTCGCTCATCGACTCGGTGTCGGGCATGGGCGGCATGCCGGTGGAAACCGATGCGTGGGCGCTCGACTTCGTGATCACCGGATCGCAGAAGGCGCTGGCGCTCCCGCCGGGCCTCGCCTTCTGCTGCGCGAGCGACCGCTACCTCGCGTCGGCCGGCGATGCGCCGGCCCGTGGCCGCTACTTCGACATCGCCGAGTTCGCGCAGTACGCGGCCAGGCACCAGACGCCCAACACGCCCGCGGTGTCGTTGATGTACGCCCTCGAGGCGCAGATGGCGGCCATCGGTCCCACGGGCATCGAGTGCCGCTGGGCGCGCCACGCCGCCATGGCGTCGCTCACGCACGCCTGGGTGGAGCACCAGCGTGCCGGCGGCCGCATCGACGGCATTCTCGCCCCCGCCGGCGCGCGCAGCGCCACCGTGACGGTCGTCCGGACGGGCGCGGGCATCGACGCCCGCACCCTCGTCGCCGAGGTCGCTCGGCGCGGCTTCACGCTCGGCCCCGGCTACGGCAAGCTCGCGGCCACTACCTTCCGGGTGGGACACATGGGCGACCACACCACCGAGACCGTCACCCGCGTGCTCGACGTCGTGCGCGAGGCGCTGGGCATCGGCTGAACGATCCGTCTCAAGAGTCCCCGACCTGCACTGCGTTGCTTCGCCACCCACCGCGATCCTTTGGTGACGGCACGGCGCGACTCGGCGTGCAGCGTGTGTCATGCCGAGTTGCATTTTCCCCGCCGCCGAGCGTACGCTATGGGCATGCCTGCCACATCGGACCACTACTGGTTGCCGGCCGACCTCGAGCAATTCCCCGAAGGGGACGGCAACAGGTACGAGTGCATCGACGGAGTGCTGCTGGTGACGCCGGCGCCGAGAGTGGTGCACGCGGTCGCGCTCGGTCGGCTGCAACGAATCCTCGATCGGGCGGGCGCCAAGCACCGCGTGATCATCGCGACGGCCGACGTCCGCCTCGGCCCAAACGCGGTCGTCCAGCCGGACCTCTTCGTGCTGCGCGAGCCCGGCACCGGCAGGACGCGACTCGACGACTCGAGATGTCTGGTACTCATCGCCGAGGTGCTCTCGCCGAGCACCGCCAAGCGCGACCGCGGCATCAAGAGGGAATTCTATCAGCGTGTGGGAGTACCCGAGTACTGGATCGTCGATCTCGACGCACGACTGATCGAACGCTGGACGCCGAGCGACGAGCGGCCGGAGATCTTGCGCGAGCGGTTGGCGTGGACGGACCCGGTGACGGGCGCCGAGTTGGTGCTCGATGTGGAGCGATATTTCGCCGACGTCTGGGGAGACGCGACCCCGGCGGAGTGACCGGGGTCGATGTTCGAGCCTTGCTACTTCTTCGGCGCGCGGTCCAGCTCGTCGATCGTCTTCGTGCTCGGCCGGCGCGTCTGCTGCAGCCGCGCCGCCACCTTCTCGTTGTCGGTCAGCACGCGAAGGATATTGCCGTTCGCCACCTTGCGCAGTTCGTCGTCGGTCCAGCCGCGGCGGGCCAGTTCGGCCAGCAGGGCCGGATAGGTCGACACGTCCTCGAGCCCCACGATGTGCTCGCCGCCCGTGCCGTCGAAGTCGCCGCCAAGACCGACGTGGTCGGCCCCGATCAGCTTCTTGATGTGGTCGAAGTGATCCGCCACGTCCTTGAGCGTCACCACCGGCTCCGGGTTCGCGCCTTCCCACGCGGCCATCGCCGCGCGCAGTCGCGTCGTGTCGCCGCCGAAGCCGGCAGCCAGTTCCTTGGCCCGCGCCGCGCGCGCCAACCGCCAATCCTGGTTCTTCTGCGAGACGAACTCGCGGACGAAGGTCACCATCACGATGCCGTTGTTCTTCTTGACGCGCAGAAGAATCGAATCGGGGACGTCGCGCGGGTGGTCGCTCAAGGCGCGCGCTGACGAATGCGAGAACATCACCGGCGACTCCGTGATGTCGAGCACGTTGCTCATCACCGCCGGCGACACGTGCGACAGGTCGACGATCATCCCCAGCCGGTTCATCTCGCGCACCACCTCGCGCCCGAACGGCGTGAGTCCGTGGTGCACCGGTTTGTCGAGCGCCGCATCGACCCAGTCGAGCGTGACGTTGTGCGTCAGCGTCATGTACCGTGCGCCGAGGTCGTAGTAGACGCGCAGCGCGCCGAGCGAGTTCTCGATGGCATGTCCCCCCTCGACACCGAAGAACGACGCCAGCTTCCCCTGGGCCATCGTGCGGCGGGCATCGGCCACCGTCCCGACAAACGTCGTCTGCGCCGGGTACCTGGCGATCATCCGGCGCGCGATGTCGAACTCCTCCAGCTGGATGCGCGCGTAGCCCGAGTCCTTCACCTCGCCGGGAATGTAGAGCGACCAGAACTGGGCGCCGACTCCGCCCTTCTTCAGGCGCGGGAAATCGGTGTCGTGATCCTTGAGGTTCTTGCTCAGGTCGTAGTGATCGACGTCGCGCGGCATCGCCTTGTCCACGCGAATCTCCCACGGCGCGTCGTTGTGCCCGTCGATGATCGGCGTGGTGGCCAGCAGCTTCTTCACCCGGGCGAGCGCCGGATCGGGTGACTGGGCGACGGCGGGCAGGGCGACGGCGGGCAGGGCGACAACGAGGAGGAGAAGGCTCGTGAGGCGACGCATGTTCTTCACCTGGTGCAGGGGAACAGGCCCAGTGGGGTGCAGCTACAAGGCGGCGGTGCAGGGTCACGGGAATCTACGGACGCGTGGTGCGCCACACCAACCCGCGTCCATCAGCGTCTTACGCCGCCCCCGCACCACACCCTGCCATGCACCGCGCCGTGCCCCTGCCGCGCCGTGCCCAACGCAAACGGCCGTCCCCTGTGGGACGGCCGTTTGCACGCTCGCCGGCATCGCGCTCAGGTCGGCTTCGTCCCGCACGTGTTCATGCCGAGCAACGAGTACAACAGGCAGTTGCCCGTGACGCCCGTCACGAGCGGCAGCACGCCAATCCACGCCCACGTCCAGCCCTTCGTCACGGCCAGCGCGATCAGCACGATACCCAGCACCACACGCACGGCGCGGTCGGCGGTCCCTTCGTTCACCTTGAACATGATCTCCTCATGGAAGAGGGGTGATGCCCAACACAGCATGGTATCAGTGTATGGCCCTTTGCCCCCCACCGCCATCTGCCGTCTGCCGTCTACCCCACCCGAATCGCCCGTCCCGTCCGCGCCCCGCGCTCCCCGTGCAGGAACGCCATCGACCCGTTCACGAAGACCGCCGTCACCCCCACCGCATACTGGAACGGATCGGCGAACGTCGCCGTATCGGCCACCGTCGCGGGGTCGAAGACCACCACGTCGCCCACCGCCCCCACGCGCAGCAACCCGCGCCCGGCCAGGTGCATGCGCTCGGCGCTCAGCGCACTCATCTTGTGGATGGCCGCGCCCAGCGTGAGCACCTTGCGTTCGCGCACGTAGCGCGCAAGCACGCGGGCGAACGATCCCGCGCCGCGCGGATGCGGCATGCCCCGGCGTGCCGGCCCGCTCATGGCGAGCGAGCCGCCGTCGGAGCAGACCATCGCCTGCGGATGCGACAAGATGCGCTCGAGGTTTTCCTCGCTCATCGCGAAACCCACCATCCCCACGCTCCCCCGGTTCGCCTTGAGCAGCGCCACCGCCGTGTCGTACGGCGCCAGTCCGCGCGCCCTGGCCACGTCGTCAAGCCGCATCCCTTCGGTGGACTTGTCGCCGGCGGCGCTGACGCTCGAGATCTGCACGTTGTGCCAGCCGCCGATCAGCGCCGCCTTCTCCTCGGCGTACTCGTGCATGCGCGTCGCCGTCGCCGGCTCGTCGATGCGGCGCAGGAAGTCCTCGGGCTGACCGTCGCGCGCCCAGACCGGGAAGAGGTTCGTCAGCCCCGTCTGGTACGCGAGATAGGGATAGCGGTCGAACGCCGCGTCGATGCCCGCCGCGCGCGCCGCCGCCACGCGGGCAAACACGGTGTCCAGCTTGGCCCAGTTGCGCGGTCCCTGCGTCTTGAGGTGCGCGATCTGCAGCGGGCATCCCGCGCCGCGCGCCACGGCAATCGATTCGTCGATCGACTCGAGCAGCTGATCGTCCTCGTTGCGCATGTGCGTGCTGTACGGCAGGCGGCGCTTCGCCGCCGGCCTGCTGAGCGCAATCAACTCCTCGAGCGGCGCGAACGCGCCCGGCGTGTACTCGAGTCCCGACGACACGCCGCAAGCGCCGTCGGCGAGCGCGCGCTCCACCAGCGCCACCATCTGCTCGATCTCGGCCGGCGTGGCCGGGCGGTTTGCGTTGCCGATCACCGCGCCGCGCACCGTGCCCAGCCCGACCATCGACGCCACGTTCACCGCCGCCGGCAGCTTGTCGAGCGCATCGAAGAACGCGCGCAGCGAGTCGCGATCGCTCTCGTCGTCGGCCGCGGCACGCGGGCCGTGCGACGAGCCATCCTGGCCCACCACCACGGTGGTTACGCCCTGCCGGATCATCGACTCCGCGTTCGGGTCGGCAAAGAGCGTGTTGTCGCCGTGCGAGTGCACGTCGATGAACCCGGGCGACACCGCCTGTCCCTTGGCGTCGACCTCGAGCCGCCCCGTTTCCGACAGCGTGCGCCCGATGGCCACCACGCGCCCCGCGTTGAGCGCCACGTCGGCCTCGATGCCCATCGACGTGAGCGATCCGTCGAAGACCGTGCCGCCGCGAATGACCACATCAACCTTGGGGGTGCCCTTCCGGTGCAGGGCGGGCGCGCAAGCTGCCAGCGTGGCGGCAGAGGCGGAGAGGAGGAAGTCGCGGCGCGAAGTAGGCACGGTCGGAAGTGTGGAAGAAGACAGCAGCAGAGGCGAATGTCGTGAGTCCACGACCTGGCCGCGCGCTACTTGTAAGGTCCGAGGAAGCGCTCACCATTGAAATGAATCATGTGAGACGGAGCGTCGGCGACCCATACCTCCGTCTCCCAGGCAATGTCACGCAAGTGCTTGAGCATCGCCTGTCTGCTGAGAAAAGCAGTGACGTAGACCAGTGGAGCGGTCGATGCCGCAAACAACCTCTTCAGTTCGCCGTGCCGCTTGGCATTCACCGGTCCGTGACTGGTGACGGCTTCGATCACCACCAGCCACTTCTTCTTGCCAAAGTGGACCACGACATCAGGCATCTTGCCGTGTGCGTTTACCACGACGTTGAGTTTCTCCAGTGCCGCCTTGTCGAAGTATCCGAACTTCGCGTCTGCATCGCCAACGTACAGCACATTCGCCCCGGGTACGAAGCGGGGACAGAATTCCTCAACGATCTTCGCAATCAGGGCGTTTTGACCGCCCGGCGAAAGCGAGATGGCGTGCCCCTCCCGCACGCGCAGCGGAATTCGTGTCATTTCGCGTTCACCTGCGTACTGCGCCGCGAGCGTCGGCGCCAAGGCGAGGTAACTCTTCAACCGACGGGTCCAACTCGGCGTCCCAAAGGCCCGCAGCAGCGTCAACGCATCAAGAGGCACCTGATAGCAGTATGCGGGGCTATTGACCGGTCGCTCCGGCTTGTCCGGATTCGCAACGACCAGGCCGGCATCCTGAAACTGGTGCAGCGTAAACCGGCGGACCGTCTCACGCGTGTTCGGTTTCCAGTGTTTGCCATACTGGCGCGCCGCAAAGTCCATGATGGGCGTTACGCCACACGGCGGGTTGCCCGCCTTCGACCATGCCTTCCGCGGCGAGAGATCGAGCAGGGCGAGGAGTGTCAGCGCGGCGCGTTCGTTGGTCTGCTCTTTCGGCAACCCAATCGACTTCAGCACGACGATGGTTTCTGCGATACGTCGTTCGGCGACCTTGCTCCCGCGAGTGTCCTTTTCCACGTCGAGCAGCTCCCCTTCGACAATGTCATCCAAATCGGACTGGGACGGCATGTCCCCGCCGATGCATGCTGCAATCCGTTCCAGTTGCTCGGCACTCGGGTACGGCAGTTTGCGCAGGTCGGTCGCGTTGACCTGCGTATGCCCGTTGAACTGCCGGAAATACGAATCCACGAGTGTCGAGTTCAGATAAGCGGAGATGCCGCGCGCAAGTTCGCGTGGAACGCCCCGACCGCGGCGATGAAAGTAGTTCACGTGGTTCTCGAATGCCACGAACTCCCCGGGCGCGGCATCGGGGGTAAAGACGGCCGCCACGATCCGGCGAGGCTCCTCCTTGGATGAGAACCGCTTCACGAGAACGTATGTGCCGGTCGGATTCAACTGGCTCGCTACCGCATCAGCCCGGTGCAGCGCATTGGGTTTCTTCGCGTCTGCTTTCGGCCAGACAATCGCGCCATTCGCGAAGTGCCCCGGATAGATCAGCGGGACCGTGCCTTCATCAGGCATGTCTCGCAGGAACTCCTTGACGCGAAAGTCGACGACTTTCCCCGTAGAGACTTCGAGGCCAAGCAGGGCGAGTCTCCCGGACAGGGCACGCAGCATCGCCGCCACTCGGCTGTCCCACTCGCCTGCCGCAATGTGAATGAACGAGTCTGTGTCGCCCGGCTGAACAACCTGGTCGAACGGAAGCTCCCGCCGGGTTACGTGATCGGCGCCACCCGCGGCGCTCCACTCGACCGTGACGAGGGGAGCCTGGCTCACGCCTCGTTCCGCCCGGAAGATGACATTTTCCTGCAACACCTCGTCTTCACCGAACGCCACGTCTCGAGAATCGAAGGTATGAACGTGGGTCAGGCTGCTCAGCCGGAGCAGGTCCTTCCGAAACGACGTGAAGTACGGTCCGTTGCAGAAGGAACGCGGCGTGATCGCGATCAACTCGCCACCCGAGCGAAGCGCCCGCAGCGAGAGCGCCACGAAGGCGGTGTAGAGGTTGCTCGTCTCGATCCCGAGCTCGCGCAGAATACGGCGCTCGGGCGAGTCGCTCCGCAGCTTCATGTAGGGAGGATTCAGGATCACCGCGTCGAATGCCGGCCACGCGGTGCCGAAGAGTCCCCCATTGAGCGCGCGGGCCGCCGACGGAATGAAGTCCTCGCATCGAACGTCGATCGTGAGCTGCACACCGCACCGCGCGCAGTACCGCTGGCACAGGTCGAGCGATTGTCCCAGATGTGGAATGAGTGCGGCGTCCATTTCATAGGCCGTCAGGTGAATGCGGTTCGGCGGATCCGCTCGATTGCACGCATTCACGATCCACGACGCAGCAAGCACTCCCACGCCAGCGCCAGGATCGAGCAGACGTATATGATCGCCGCCCAGCGAACTCATTGAGGTCATGAGTGTCGCCACGCCCACTGGGGTGAAATATTGCCCCAATGCCACCTGACGACCGCGATCCTGCCGGCTCGCGGCTTCGACTCGAATCGCGTCGATCGCGTCCAACATGACTCGGGGAGAAGGAGGCAGTTCGACGGATGGGATGGCCATGCTGAAATCTATGACAATCTTGGCGAACCGCCGTAGCGATGCATCGCGCCGAACCAGCCGTCTCGCAGCAGGGTCGCGGACGATCCGGACCGGCGGGAACCGCCGGAAATGATCTGAGTGCCGCAACGGGGGACACCCGCTTGGGTGCCCCCCACCCCCCGCCCCCCACCCCACCCCTCCCCCTTCACCAAACCCCGCCCCCCAGCCCCCTCCCCCGCCCTCAATATCGATACATCTCCGCCTTGTACGGCCCGTCCACCGGCACCCCGATGTACGCCGCCTGCTGCTCCGTCAGCGTCGTCAGGTGCACGCCCAGCTTGTCGAGGTGCAGCCGCGCCACCTGCTCGTCGAGCTTCTTCGACAGCGTGTACACCTTCCGCTCGTCGTACTTCGTCCCGCTCACCGTCGGCTTCCCCTGCGCCGCCAGGTGCAGGTCGAGCTGCGCCACCACCTGATTGGTGAACGAGCAGCTCATCACGAAGCTCGGATGCCCCGTCGCGCAGCCGAGATTCAGCAGCCGCCCCTCGGCGAGAACCAGCACCGAGTGCCCGTCCGGGAAGATCCACTCGTCGAACTGCGGCTTGATGTTGTTCCGCGTGATGCCCGGCCACGTCTTCAGCCCGGCCATGTCGATCTCGTTGTCGAAGTGGCCGATGTTGCCGACGATCGCCTTGTCCTTCATCTGCGCCATCTGCGCCGCGCTGATGATGTTGAAGTTGCCGGTCGCCGTCACGAAGAGGTCGGCCGTCGACACCACATCCTCGAGCCGCACCACCTGGTACCCCTCCATGGCCGCCTGCAGCGCGCAGATGGGGTCGATCTCCGTGATCACGACGCGCGCGCCCTGTCCCTTGAGCGACTGCGCGCACCCCTTCCCCACGTCGCCGTAGCCGAGCACCACCGCCACCTTCCCGGCCAGCATCACGTCGCTCGCCCGCAGGATGCCGTCGGTCAGCGAGTGCCGGCAGCCGTACAGGTTGTCGAACTTCGACTTCGTCACCGAGTCGTTGACGTTCACCGCCGGAAACAGCAGCGTGCCCGCCTTCATCATCTCGTACAGGCGATGCACGCCGGTCGTCGTCTCCTCCGAAACGCCCTTGAGGCCCTTGGCCACCTTCGTCCAGCGCTGGCCGTCCTTCTGCAACTCGGCCGCCAGCAGCCCGAGGATGATGCCGTACTCCTCGCTGTCGCTCGCCGGGTTGTACGCCGGCACCCGCTTCGCGGCCTCGAACTCGACGCCCTTGTGCACGAGCAGCGTGGCGTCGCCGCCGTCATCGAGCAGCAGGTTCGGACCCGAGCCGTCCGGCCACCGCAGCGCCTGCTCCGTGCACCACCAGTACTCGTCGAGCGTTTCGCCCTTCCACGCGAACACCGGCACGCCGCGCGGCCGCTCGACCGTGCCGTCGGGTCCGACCGCCACCGCGGCCGCCGCGTGATCCTGCGTCGAGAAGATGTTGCACGACACCCACCGCACGTCGGCGCCGAGCGCCGTCAGCGTCTCGATGAGCACGGCCGTCTGCACCGTCATGTGCAGCGAGCCCATGATCCGCGCGCCGCTGAGCGGTTGGGTCGCGCCATACTCGGCGCGCAGCGCCATGAGGCCCGGCATCTCGTATTCGGCCAAGCGGATCTCCTGCCGCCCCCATGTCGCGAGCGAAATGTCCTTGACCTTGAATGGAATGCGGCGCGCGTCGATGGCGGATTGGAACGGATGGATGAGCGTGGGCATGGATGGGAGACGGTGGACGGTGGACGGGAGACGGTAGACGGTAGACGGTAGACGGTAGATGGCGCGCGGCGGACGGCAGACGGCAGATCCGCGCCGGCACCTCACCGGCGTGCCACGTCGCTCATGCGGGTTTCTTCTTCCGCTTTCGAGTATCGACGGCGAGCACCGCGGCAAAGAGCGTGGGGCCCTTCGCGCCGGAGAGCGCGGGAAGCGGGTGGATGCGCACCGACGCGAAGCCGGCGTCGCGCGCCCACCGTTCGAGCTGCGGCGCGGCAACGCCGAGCCACAGGTGCCCCATCGTCTGGCGGTATTCCTCATGCTCGTGCGGCAGCATGTCGACGATCAGCAGCCGCCCGAGCGGCCCCAACACGCGGCGCGCTTCGGCCAGCACGCGAGCCGGCTCGGCCACGTAGGGCAGGACGAGCGACAGCAGCGCCACGTCCACCGATCGCGCGTCGATGGGCAGCGCCTCGAGCGTGCCGTGCCGCACCTCGGCGTTGGCCACGCCGCGCAGGCGCGTGCGCGCGGCGCGCAGCATGGCGGCCGACTCGTCCACCGCAATGACGCGGCGGACGAACGGCGCCACCCCCTCGGCCAGCTGCCCGGTGCCACACCCCAGGTCGGCCACGACGCTGGCCGGATCGAGCAGCCCGACGAGGGCAAAGAGTTCGGGGCGCGCGCCGAACAGGTCGCTGCGCAAGCGGTCCCACTCCCCGGCCGCCGAGGCGAAGAACTCCTGCGACTTCGCATGGCGGCCGGCGAGCACCGCGCGCACGCGGGCGACGTCGCGCTGGTGCGCCGGGTGGCGCGTCACGTCCTCGCGCACCGACTGCCAGAGCCGCCGCGCGCCGGCGTCGAGCTCGCGCCCCGCCATGCGGTAGCGGTTGCTCGCCCCGCGCTCGCGCGATGCCACCCAGCCGGCGTCGGCCAGGGCCTTCAGGTGCCGGCTCACCGTCGACTGCGGGAGCTGCAGGACGTCCTGCAACTCGCCCACGGTGAGCTCGTGCCGTTCGAGGCAGGCGAGCAACCGGGCGCGCGTGGCGTCGGCGAGGGCGGCAAGGCGGTCGAAGATCGCAGGGGTCGTGGAAGTATTCATCCGTATATCCGGATAATAGGATGAATCCAGAGCCCCGTCAAGCACCCCCGCCCCCCCGCTCCTGTTCCTCCACTGTGCCGGTGCCCGTGCCTCCACTGTGCCTGTGCCCGTGCCCATAGTATCGTGTTGTCATGCGTGACCTCACCCCGTGGGTGCAGCGCCTGCTGCTCGCCAACATCCTGATCTTCTTCGTCCAGCTCACCGCGCCGGGACTGGCCGAACCGTTCGTCTTCGTCCCGATGGCCGTCTTCGCCCATCCGTGGACGATCGTCACCTACATGTTCCTGCACGGCGGGTTCACCCACCTGCTGTTCAACATGATCGGCCTGTACTTCTTCGGACCGCGGGTCGAGGCACGGCTCGGGTCGGGCCGGTTCATCACGCTGTACGCCGTGTCGGGCGTGAGCGGCGCGCTCTTCTCGTTCGTCTTCGCGCCCTATGCCGGGGTGATCGGGGCGTCGGCCGGCATCTTCGGCATCATGCTCGCCTACGCGCACTTCTGGCCGCGCGACCAGATCCTCATCTGGGGCGTGCTGCCGATCGAGGCGCGCTGGCTGGTTGTCATCACCACCGTGCTCGCGATCTGGAGCGGGATGGGCGGCTCGTCCGGCGGCACCGCCGACTTCGCGCACCTCGGCGGCTACGCCGGCGCCTTCCTCTACCTGCGCCTCATCGGCTGGGGCTCGGCGGCCAAGCGCTTCAAGCGCCAGGCCGTCGGCGGCGGCGGACGCGTCGTGGGCGCCATCGGCGCCTGGCAGAAAGTCGACCCGGCCTCGGTCAACGACCTGAACCGGGACGAGGTGAACCGCATCCTCGACAAGATCAGCGCCACGGGCCTCGGGAGCCTGACCCCCGAGGAGCAAACCTTCCTTCTCCACTTCGTGCCGCTCGACGACCGCAAACCGATGTCGTGAGCGCGCGCCGCATAAGCGCGCGCCGCTTCTGCGCGCGCCGCCTTACGCGTACGAGAACAGCATCGCGTACACGATCCCGAGGACGATCAGCGTGCCCATGGCGAGCGCCCACCAGGCGAACATCTTGACGGCCCGGATCACGATCGGCTGATAGGGCACCACGAGGTGCTCGTCCAGCGTGCCGTTCGCCACCAGCTCCTCGTACTCGTCCGGCTTGTCGTGCTTCAGTTCATCCACCGTCATGCGCCCCGTGAAGATCACGAGGTCCATCGGGAACTTCTCCGGGCGCAGGTGCGTGTTGAAGAAGTGGACGGTGAAGATGAAGCCCGTGGCGAGCAACGCCTCGTCGCTGTGGACGATGGTCGCCACGTTCACGAACCAGCCGGGGAGGAACCGGGCGAAGAAGACCGGGAACCAGAGCATCAGCCCGGTGGAGCCGATGATGAAAATGCCCCAGAACACGGCGAAGTAGTCGAACTTTTCCCAGTACGTCCAACGGCCGTACGTCGGGCGCTTCCCCTTGCCGAGGAACCACTTCACCGAGCCGACGAGTTCACGCAGGTCGCGCCGGTTGAGCATCATGGAGCCCGGGCCGAGCACGAGCTCGATCCACGTGGTGCCGTCGCGGCGCTTCCGCTTGACGAGGTCCACGAGGTGCGTGATGAAGACGGCGACCATGATCACGGCCGCATACCGGTGGAAGTAGCCGGTGGTCTCGAATCCGCCGAGCAGGTGCGAGACGACCGAGGCCCACCTGGTATACGAGAACTTCAGCGTCATGCCGGTGAGGGCGAGGCTGATGAAGCTGAGGATCATGAAGATGTGCAGCCCGCGATTGAGCGGCGTAAAGCGCTGGTACTCGAGCGCGCCATCGCTGGCGGACGGATGGCGGCCGAATTCCTTCCGCATCTTGAGCGCGCGCGGCAGCCACATGAGGGTGTGCGCACCGCCCACGGTGAAGGTCACCACCAGCAGCGTGGTCATCGCCCAGAAGACCCAGAACAAGATGGGATACTTGTTCATGTCGTGGTGCGTCGCGTGCGTCAGGTATCCGGCGAACCGCCGCGACGCGCCGGCGTGGCACTTCGCGCAGGTCGCCACGACGTTCTGCCGGCTGAGGTGCGACCGGACATCGCTGACGCGCAGGATGTCGTGCGACCCGTGGCAGTCGTAGCACTGGGCCGTCTTGGTATAGCCGAGGCGCGACACCTTGCCGTGGTACGTCTCGAAGTACGACTCGGCGATTGCCTTGTGGCAGCCGCCGCACTGGCCCATGATCCGGAGCTTGAAGCCCTCGGCGTCGGTGCGGCCGATGGTGTGCGCCGAGTGGCAGTCGTCGCAGACCGGCAGCTTCTCCTTGGTGCCGTTGGACAGCCGCGAGTGCACGCTGCGCGCGAACTGCTTGGCGATGCCCTCGTGGCACCGGCCACAGGTCTGCGGCAGGTTGTTGCGGTTGACGCTCGAGAGGGTGCTGTCGCGCGGCAGGACGCTGTGCGCCGTGTGGCAGCTGGTGCAGGTGGCGGTCACGACGAGCCCGCTCTCGAGCAGGCCCTTGCCGTGGATGCTCTCGGTGTAGCGCTCGACGATCAGCTTTTCGGGCCCGCTGTAGACGCGGGCGGCCTTCTCGCCGGTGCGGTGGCAGCGCGCGCACAGCGTCGGCACGTGCGTCGGGAAGATCGGCGACTGCGGGTTGGCCTTGCCGAGCACGCCGTGCGTGCCGTGGCACTGCTTGCAGCTCGGTCCGTTGGGATCCTGCCGGGCCTCGAGCTGGCCGTGCGTGCTCAGCTGGTATTGCGCGCCGATTTCGGCATGGCACGACGCGCAGTTCACCTTCGTGGTGATCGTCTCGCACGGGCGCAGGTGCGACGGCGACACGCCGGTGTGGCACTGGCTGCAGGCGATCTTGACGTGCATCGAGCCGGCGAGCGAGTCGGCGCTGACGTGCAGCGCGCGGCCGTCCCTGGACGCCTTGATGTCGCGGCGCTCGTGACAACGCAGGCAGTCGCGGTCGGCCATCCCCTGGTCGTAGAAGACCCGGCGAGCCTTGTGCGGCTCGTGGCAATCGACGCAGGCGGGGAGCACGTGCGTCTCCCGCTCCCACAGCTTGCCCTGGATGACCTTGCGGTGGACGCCTTCGATGGCCGCATGGCAGGTGGAGCAGGTGGCGGCGATGTTGGCGCGCGCGATCGACGACTTGGGATCCGTGTGCTTGAGAATCGAGTGCGCCGTGTGGCACGACACGCACGTCGCCGCCACGGTGAGCCCCTTGTTCATCAGGGCGTCGCCGTGGATCGACTCCGTGTAGTTGTTGATGATGTTCGACTGGTGGATCTCGCGTTCCTTCTGGACGCGCCCGCCCTCGGAGTGGCACTTGCCGCAGAGGTACGGAATGCGCGACGGCTGCACCGGCGAGCGCGGATCCTTGCGCGAGACGATCTCGTGGTTGCCGTGGCAGTTGACGCAGCGCGGCGCCAGCGGGTCGCCCCGGGCGATCGCCTTGCCGTGCAGGGACTGCTCGTGCTGCGCCTGCTCGAGCGGATGACAGCTGCGGCAGGTCGCCGGCTTGAGCGTCTCGTCGTGCGGGAGTTCCTTCCCCTTCAGGTCGGCATGGCAGTCGGTGCAATTCGCCTTGCCGTGCACGGAGACCTTGAAGTGCCCCTCGTCGACGAACAGCGACACCGTCTTGCCGGCGCGCTTCTTGGTGAGCCCCTTGTCGCTGTGACAGGAGAGGCAGTCGTCATTGCCCTGCGCGCGGACGGCGCGCGGCAGGCCGGCGAGCGTGACGAACGCGAGCGCGACGAGCGCGAGCGCCAGCGCACCGGCGCGAATGGAGGCCTTCAGCGTAGTCATGCCGCGGCGGTCATCTGACGGTCGGTCTCCTCACGCCGGGCCATGGCCTGGCGCATCGGCGTCGTCATCGTCGCTCGCCTGGGCGCGCAGCTTCTCGAGCTCGAGCGGGTGCTCGTCGAGCATCTCGCGCTCGGTCAGCGTCCCCTTCCAGAAGGCGAGGTTGATGGGATAGATGTCGGGATTGAAGATCACGAAATAGAAGTGCCACACGATGATGGCCAGCGTCGCCAGCCATGCCTCGTAGTAGTGCACCGTGCGCGCCACGTCCCAGCCGAGCTTGGACAGCAGGTTCATGAACGTGTTGTCGAACCAGAGGATCACGCCGGTGGCGCCCATCAGGATGGTGCCCCACACCAGCGCCCAGTACTCGCTCTTCTCGATGTAGCTGAAGCGCCCGAACTTGGGCCGCACGCTCGACCAGCCGAGGTTGTACCGGACCACCGCGAACACGTCGCGCAGGTCCTGCGGTCCGGGAAGCAGGTCCTTGAGCAGCTGCCGACCACGCGGCACGACGGCGAGGTAGTACACGTGGTACAGGCTGGCCAGCACCATGACGACGCCGGCGATGCGATGGATCGCGCTGCGGATGTTGATGGCGCCCGGGTAGACGCTCCGGAACGGCGCCACCCACCACGCCTCGGGGAACTTGAGTGCAAAGCCCGTGATGACCAGCGTGATGAAGCTGACGACGAGGGTGCCGTGCTGCACGCGCTCGTTGAGCGACATGCGCACGTACAGCGCGTGGCCGCCGTGCTCTTCTTCGATCAGCCCGCGGCGCACCATCAGCTGCCGCTTGGACTTCCGCACGAAGTCGAGCAGGTTGTGGACGAACATGCCGCCGATGACCAGCACGATCATCAGGATGTACGCCATCGCCACCCAGTAGAGGACCGGCTCGCGTTCCTCCGTCATGGTGATGTGCACCGAGCCCTGGGCGAAGCGCTCGCTGGCTCCGGGATGGCACCGGCCGCACGTGACCTTGAGGTTCGCCTTGTTCACGCGCGACGTCGGGTCCGTGGAAGACTTGATGTCGTGTCCGCCGTGGCAGCTGGCGCAGTTGGCCACCGACAGCGACCCGCCGCGGCTGGCCAGTCCGTGGTAGCTGTCGGTGAACGTCTTGAAGCGGTCGGAACGCAGGCCGTACTTGGCCGATAGCTGCACCGACTCGTGGCAGGGCTGGCAGACCGTGGCCGAGACGTTCTTGGGCGCGGTGCGCGAGTGGGGATCCTTCTTGCCGAGGATCGTGTGCTCGCCGTGGCACGACGTGCAGACCGGCGCGTCGTCGTTCCCCTTGGCCACCTGCACGCCGTGCACGCTTTCCCGGTACGTCGCCGAAATCGCGGTGTGGCACTTCCCGCAGGTCGTCGGAATGTTGCGGCGGCTGACGAACGACGTCGGGTCGGAGCCTCGCTTCATATCGTGGCTGCCGTGGCAGCTCACGCAGTTGGCGGCCGCGGCCTTGCCCTTGTCGAGCGCCTGGCCGTGCACGCTCGTTTCGTACGAGTTGATGAAGCCGGCCGTCGGCGACGTGCGCGCCTTCACGTCCTCGTTGTCGAGATGGCAGGCGAGGCAGAGCCTGTTCTGGTTCTTCTTGACCGTCAGCGAATCGGCGGTTCCGGAGACGAACGCCACGCTGCTGCGGTGGCAGGTGAGGCAGTTGGGCGCGCCCTTGACGTTGGCGGCCAGTGCCGTGCCGTGCGCCGACGACGGAAAGTGCTCGAGCGCCTTCTGGTGGCACGCGCCGCAGTCGGCGGCCAGGCGGCCCGCGGAGAACCTGGCCCCCGGCGTCTTCGGCGACTGGACGTTGTGCGTGCCGTGGCACTGCTGGCAGAGCACCTTGGGGAGGCGCTGCGCGGTGACGGCGCGGTTGATCTCCGGATGGAACGGGTGCTTGAACGCGGCCTTCGCGTGGCAGCGCGCGCATTCGACCGGGGTGATGTTCTTCTTGTGCGGCACGTCCTCGGCGCTGAACCCGGCGTGACAGGCGACGCAGCTGAGCTTCGCGTGCGTCGAGCCGTTGAGCACCTTTTCGTTCAGGTACAACGACGTCTTCTGCTTGCCCGGCCCGTCCTTGGTCAGGGTCGAGTCGCTGTGGCAGGCCAGGCAGTCGTCCCGCGATTGCGCGAGCGCCGACTGCGAGCCCAGTTGAAAGAAGCCTCCAAGCACGACGGACAGGATCAACAGACGCCGAATCATATGCTGGCTCTTCTCTCAACTGGGCGGGTGGGGAGTGCTACGCGGCCGGCTTCTTGTGCGCGATCACCTTCCAGCGCTCTTCGAAATTGAACGGCTTCGCGGTCGGGCTCTTGGCATTGTGGCAGGTCTTGCACATCGCCTCGATGGCGGCGTTGTCGGCGAACGCCGTGAGTCCGGCCTTCACCGCATTGTCCTTCACCTTCATGACGCCCATCGCCTTGTAGTCGGCGCCGGCCCCATGGCAGCTCTCGCACTGCACGCCCTGCTTGGGATCGGCGGCGTCCGGTCCACCCTTGATGGCGTGGCACGCGAGGCACTCGGGCGCCTCGGCAGCCGGCTTGGTGATGCCCTTCGACTTCGCGATCTCGTTGGCCTTGTCGGTCGTCAACGTGGTGAACGCGCCCGCGTGCTTCGACTTTTCCCAGATCGCGAGCTGCTGACCCTTCGCTTCCGACTTGTGGCACATGCCGCATGCCTTGACGCCGACGTACGCGTGCTGCGCGCCGGCGATGCCGGGCACGAGAACGGCCGCGGCAACGAGCGCCAAATGACCAAGTGTGCGCTTCATGTAGTGCTCCCCTGTGTCTGTCTTGCGTGAGAACAACGGATGGCACCAACACCTGCATCCGAGGGTGCCCCATCGGATGCCCAGAAATCTCGGTAGGCGCGCGTCGCTGTGAAATCGAGATATTTCGGTCTTATCGTACGGAAAACTCCTACGTTCGTGAAGGGGTAATTGCGAAGTCACAAGGGGGAGGTTTCTGCCAGCGCGGGGAGCCCTACGTAGGCAATATTGCCGTCAGCGAGTCGGCGATTGCTCGACCATCACCGGAGATTGGTGCCTATGCGCTCGAAACTGCCTCCGTCGTTCACCAACCCGATCACGATCCTCGGCATCTCGATCTCGGCGATCAGCCTGATCGTGATCATCTTCCTGGCGACGCTCGAGTATTTCGCGAAGGAAGCCAATCCGTACATGGGCATCCTGGCATTCGTGATGGTGCCGTCGGTGTTGATGAGCGGCGTGGCCATCGCGGCGTTCGGGGTCTGGCGCGAACACCGGCTGCGGCGCCAGGGGCGGCCGATCGAGCGGCACCTGCCCGTCGTCGACCTCAACAATCCGACGCACCGCACGGGGCTCGCGGTGGTGTCGGTCGGGGCGCTCGCCCTGATCCTGATGTCGAGCTTCGGCAGCTTCAAGGCGTACGAGTCGATGGAATCGGACGAGTTCTGCGGCACGACGTGCCACACGCCGATGCAGCCCGAGTATACGGCGTACCAGAACTCGCCGCACGCCAAGGTGGGCTGCGTGCAGTGCCACATCGGCTCGGGGGCCGGCTGGTTCGTGCGGTCGAAGCTGTCGGGGAGCTACCAGCTCTATTCGGTGGCGTTCAACAAGTTTCCGCGGCCCATCAAGACCCCGATCCACAACCTGCGCCCGGCGCAGGAGACGTGCGAGCAGTGCCACTGGCCGAGCCAGTTCTTCAGCGAGAAGCTGCTGAGCAACACCTACTTCTCGTCGGTGGGGCAGCAGAACATTCCGTGGAAGCTCGACCTGCTGGTGCGCATCGGCGGCGGCAACAAGGAAGCCGGGCCGACGTCGGGCATCCACTGGCACATGAACATCCGCAACACGGTGACGTACGTCGCCATCGACGAGAAACGGCAGGTGATTCCGTGGGTGCGTACCGTGGGGCCCGACGGCGTCACGCACACGTACCGGAGCACCGAAACACCGCTGACGGCGGCCGACTCGGCAGCGGGCGAGACGCGGCGCATGGACTGCATCGACTGCCACAATCGCCCGGCGCACCAGTACCGTCCGCCGATGCGCATGGTGAACCACCTGCTGACGCTGGGCTGGATCGATCCGTCGCTGCCGAGCGCCAAGGACCTCGCCGTCCACGTGCTCGAGGAGCCGTACTCGACGTCGAAGATCGCGGCCGACAGCATCCGCACGGCGATCGAGGAGTATTACGCCGGCAACTTCCCGGCGCTCGCCAAGGCGAAACAGGCGCAGATCCAGCGCATGGTCACCGAGGTGCAGGGCCTGTATGCCAAGAATTATTTCCCGGCGATGAAGACCGACTGGCGCAACTTTCCCGACAATATCGGCCACATGTACTTCCCGGGCTGCTTCCGCTGCCACGACGGCAAGCACGTGAACGAGCAGGGGAAGGTGCTGTCGAAGGACTGCAACACCTGCCACTCGATACTCGCGCAGCAGGCCGTGGGCAGCGAATGGCGGATGTCGCTGCAGGGGGTGAAGTACCAGCACCCGGTGGATGTCGGCAACGACTGGCTGGAGAACAACTGCAACGAATGCCATGCCTCGCCGGAGCGGCGGACGCAGGAAAAGGCCAAGGTGGCGCGCACCGGCAAGGGCGGCCCGAAGCCGGCGGGGGCGCGTGGCGCACCATGACGGCGCCCGCGTGCCGTTCATGCACCGCCAGGTATCGGGCGTCGTGATGTCCGAAGGGGACGAACGGCAGGCCGACCCGATGCTGGCGGACCCGATGCAGGCCGAAACGCTGCGATCGCTCGAGCGGCGCCTCGCCCGGCTCGAGACGTATCTTGGCCTGGCCGCCGATGCGATGGCGGACCCGGCCGCGGCCGGCCACGGCGCGGCCGCGCCGCGCGTCGAGCGGGACCTGGAATTCGAAGTCGGCCAGAACTGGCTCGCGAGCGTCGGCATTCTGGTGCTCACCTGCGGCGTGGGCTTTACGCTGCTGCTGCCGTTTGCCGGTCTGCCGCCGTGGCTGCCGTCGCTCGCCGGCGGCGCGGTGGCGCTGGCGCTCGTCGCACTCGGCTTCCGTTGGCACCGCACGTTCGAGCTGGTCGCCGGCTATTTCCGCGGCGCGGGCATGGCGCTGTTCTACTTTTCCCTGCTGCGGCTCTTCTTCTTCGGCGCGGAGCACGCGCTGTCGAGCGACGGCCTCGCGGGGCGATTGCTGCTCGTCGCGGTGGTGGCGGCCAACGTGGCCGGCGCCATCTACCGTCGATCGGCGTGGCTGCTCGCGATCGCGCTGTTCACGGGCTTCGTCTCCGTCGTCGCGCTGGGCGGCGCCTGGCTGACGTTCATCGGCGTCGCGCTGCTGCTCGGCGTGGGCGCCTGGGCGGCGGTCACCCAGCAGTGGCCGTGGCTGGCGCTCTTCCTCATGCCGGCGGGCTATCTCACCCACGCCCTCTGGATGGTCAATCGTCCGTGGCAGGGGCGGTCGATGGAGATCGTCGCCAAGCCGGCGGCCGGTGTCTTCTTCGTGCTGGCGTACGCGCTGATCAACGCGATGGCGCTGTTCTGGCGGCGCACGCGCGGCGACGAGGACGCGCCGACCATTCTCTCGGTGCTGCTCAACTGCGGCGCGGGGTACGCACTGTTCGCGCTGGCGACGCTGGGCGCCGGCCCGGGCGTGTTCGGCCCCGCGCATTTCGTCGCGACCGTCGTCTTCCTCGGCCTCGGGCTGGCGTTCTGGCAGCGCGAGGCGAGCCAGATCGCGACCTTCTTCTACGCCATGACGGGATACCTGGCGCTCAGCGTCGCGCTCGCCAAGGTGATTCCGGTGCCCCACGTCTTCATCTGGCTGTCGGGGCAGAGCCTGCTGGTGGTGGCGACCGCGCTCTGGTTCCGGTCCAAGCTGATCGTCGTCGGCAACTTCTTCATCTACGCCGGCATCGTCGTTGCGTACATGACGGCCGCGCAGTCCGAGAGCGGGATCAGCATCGGGTTCGGCATCGTGGCGCTGCTGACGGCGCGCATCCTGCGCTGGCAGCAGGAGCGGCTCGACCTCAAGACCGAGATGCTGCGCAACGCCTACCTGGCAAGCGCCTTTATCGTCTTCCCGTACGCGCTCTACCACCTGGTGGCCAAGGGCTACGCGCCGGTGTCGTGGGTGGGCATCGCCGTGGCGTACTACCTGATGAACCTGGTGGTGCGCAGTCCGAAGTACCGCTGGATGGGCCACCTGACGCTGCTGCTGACCGCGCTCTACATGATCGTGGTGGGCATCTTCCAGCTGGCGCCGGCATATCGCATCGCGTCGTTCCTGCTGCTCGGCACGGTGTTGCTGGCCGTTTCGCTGATTTTCACGATGGTGCGCGCGCGGCGCCGCGAGGCGCTGGAGGACCACCCGCCGTCCACCGTTTGAGCCGGCGGCGGGTTAGATTGGTCGCAGGAAACGCAGGATCAAACATGACCATTTCAGGAGTGCTTTTCATGCGTGGCGCCCTTTTCGTGCTGCTGGCGGCGTCGGTCGCCGGCTGCAATTCCTCTTCCAAGACCCCCGAGCCCGCGAAGGTGCCGCTGAGCGAAGCGCCGGCGATGGCGCCGGGCGCGGCCCCGGGTACTGCCCCGAGTGCCGACGCTGCAGCGGTCGCCCCCGTCCCGGCCGGTGCGCTGGCCGGTGCGGTGCTGCAGAAGCTCGACGCCCCGCCGTACAGCTACCTGCTCGTCAAGACGCCACAGGGTGACGTGTGGGCGGCGGTGCCGCAGACGAAGGTTGATAAAGGCGCCACGGTGCGCGTCTTCAACCCGATGCTGATGACGAAGTTCGAGTCGAAGTCGCTCAAGCGGACGTTCGCGGAGATCTACTTCGGCACGCTCACCGCGGATGGCAGCGACGCGGCGGCGACCGGCGGCGACAAGATGGCGGCGCCCGGCGCGAACCCGCACACGGGGGTGCCGTCCCAGAGCGCGGAGCCGGTGAAGGTGGGCAAGGTGACCAAGGCCACGGGCGCCGATGCGCTCACGGTCGCCGAGGCGTGGGCGAGAATGGATGCGCTCGCCGGAAAGACCGTCACGATTCGCGGGGTCGTGGTGAAGTACAACGCGGCCGTGATGGGCAAGAACTGGCTGCATCTGCAGGACGGCAGCGGCGATGCCGCCAAGGGGACCAACGACATCACGGTCACCACCATGGACCAGGCGACCAAGGGCCAGACCGTCACCATCCGCGGCACGGTGAAGACCAACAAGGACTTTGGCGCGGGCTACAAGTACGGGATCATCGTCGAGGAGGCGAAGGTCCAGAAGCCGTAGCGGCAACCGGCATGCATGCGGAGCGGGCGCCCAACGGCGCCCGTTCTTGTTGCATGGCGAGTCGACTGCACCGCAAAGGCGGGCGGACCGGCAGGTGCGCTACGGCGCAAGACGCTCGATGGCCCAGTTGTCGCTGCGTTCCTGCCGCGTGTACTGGAACCGGTCGTGCATGCGGTTGGCGCGCCCCTGCCAGAACTCGAAGACCTCGGGGAGCACGCGATATCCGCCCCAGAACGACGGCAGCGGGATCTTGCCGTCGGCGAACTTGCGCTTCATCTCCTCCCACTTCGTCTCGAGCAGCGCCCGCGACGAAATGACGCTGCTCTGCGGCGAGGCCCACGCGGCAAGCTGGCTGCCGACCGGGCGCGTGATGAAGTAGGCGGCAGCGTCGGCCAGCGACACCTTCTCGACCGCCCCGGTGATCATGACCTGCCGCTCGAGCGCCACCCAGGGAAAGAGGAGCGCGGCCTGCGGATTTTCGGCGAGCATCTTCGCCTTGCGGCTCTCGAGATTGGTGAAGAACACGAAGCCGCGGTGGTCGAACTGCTTGAGCAGGACGGTGCGGACGACCGGCCGGCCGTCGCGCCAGGCCGTGGCCAGCGACATCGCATTGGGCTCGGTGATGCCCGATTCGCAGGCCTGGTCGAACCAGACGCGGAACTGGTTCACTGGATCGTCGCGCAGTTCGGCGCGGGAAATCCCCGCGGCGGAATACGCGGCGCGCATGTCGGCGAGATTCATCGGTCGCTCGCGGTGAGGGTGCCCGCCCGAAACCTAATGGGAGCTCGGCCACAACGGTCCGCGGCCGCTACAGGCACTTGACCACGTGCGGCGACCGGCCGCGCACGAGCACGAAGGTACCGACCGTCACGGCGGAATCGGTCAGGACGACGGTGAGGCTGAGCTGGTCGCCCTCGACGCGCCCGGTGTAGCGCGCGGGGCGGCGCGCCGGCACCTCGTCGATGCGGACGGGACCGCCGTGCCCGGGGGTGTGGGTTCCGAGCGCGGTGACGCTGCCGTCGGATCGCGGCCGCAGGGGTTCGGTGATGCGTCCCGTGGCGCAATCATATTCGAGCGTGCCGCTGTCGGGCGTGGCGACGAGGCCCGCGTGATCGCCACCCCACTCGCCGAGGATGACGGACGGCGGCGCGGTGCGCGCGTCGGCGCAGGCGAGCGCGGCCAGGACGGCCAGCGCGGCCGACGCCCATCGGCGAATCGACGCGCCGCTATGGCGCACGTTCGAGCGCCAGCGTGGCGTCCGTGAGACGCCCGCCCACGTAACAGTGCATGCCGAGGGCGATGAGTCCGGCGTCTCGGAACGTCTGCCGGTACCATGCCGGGGTCCGATGATGCCAGTGCCGCTTGTCGCCCACGAGCTGGTCGTCATTGGTGAACGCCTCGAGGTACGCGACGCCGTCGAGCATCGCATCGATCGCGCGCAGGCCGGGCGCGAGTTCGGCGGCGGGAACGTACTGCAGCACGTCGCAGCAGACGACGACGTCGAAGCGCCCGACGAGGCCGATACCGCCGAGCGTGCCGAAGGTTCCACGACGGATGCCGCGCGTCTGGCCGAATCGCTCGATCACGTAGTCGCTCGAGTCGACGCCGACGTATTCGGCCTTCGGGCGTTCGTCGAGAAAGTGCGAACGCCACGGCGCCTCGCCGCACCCGACGTCGAGAATGCGGCGTACGGGACGCTCGAGCAGCACCTCCGCGACGCCGAGCACGAGGCGCACCTTGCGCCGCACGCTGGCGGGCGTGATGACCCGGTGCACTGGGTCGCGGTACCAGCGGTCGAAGTAGGCCTGGTCGTAACGCTTGGTCATGCGGCCGGGGCGCGACTCGCGCGGCGGATGTCGGCCGCGTCGGCGAACGCGCGCCCCTCGGGCTCGGCGAGGGCCAGCCGCACCATGCCGGCGGCGAGCGTGCCTCCGGAGAGCGTGGCCCAGCGGTCGCGCAGCGCCGCGCCGCCGGCCAGGGCCAGTACGCGCAGCAGCGCGTCGGTGGCAATGCTGCCCGCGCGTTCGACGAGGCGCCGCTGGTCGCGGTCGCTGCCCGAGATGAAGACGGGGCGCACGATCAGGTACGGCAGGCCGCTCTCGCGCAGTTCGCGCTCGAAGCGGCCGCGCACGGCGAGGTACGGATTGCGGCTCGATTCGCTGGCACCCATGCACGAGAGATAGACGAAGCGCGGACGCACGCCCGCCGCGCGCGCGGCGCGCAGCAGCAGGGCGGTGAGTCCGTAGTCGATGGCCTCGTAGCCGGCAGCCTCGCCGGTCGCGCGTTCGTCGCGCGCCGCGCGGGCGCGCGTGGTGCCGAGCAGGGCGAAGACGAAGTCGGGCCGAAGGCGCGCCATGGTACGCGCCATCGCGTCGGTCCAGGGCGTCAGGTCCACCTCGGCGCCGGCAGCGGCGAAGCGCGCGGTCCAGGCGCCGAGCGCCGGCGAATCGGCGCGCACATGCGCCACGGCGCGCACGCCCTCGCGCGCGAGCCGCTCCGCCACGTGCCGACCGGTATAGCCGGTGGCGCCGGCAATGAATGCGGTGCGCATGCGCCGAAGCTACCGGGCGCGCCGTGGCGCGGCGAGGGTCCGGCTCACGCCGCCGGGGGCGGCGGGGCGTCGTCCGTCGGGGGCGCGGCGACACGGGCCGGCTCGTGCCACGTGAGGATGGCGAGCAGCACGGCGCCCACCGTGACGCCCGAGTCGGCCACGTTGAACGTCCAGAAGCGCGAGGCGCCGATGCCGACGTCGATGAAGTCGACGACGCCACGCGCGCTGCGCAGCCGATCGATGAGGTTGCCGGTGGCGCCGGCGACGATCATGGCCAGCGACGCCGACAGCCATCGGGAGCTCGGCGGCAGGCCCCGCCACATGTTCAGGATGATGGCGATCATCACCACGGCCAGCACCGAAAAGACGACGCGCGACGACGCGCCGAGCGTCATGTTCATCGCCGCGCCGGTGTTGTACGTCAGCGTCCAGCGCACCAGGTCGCCGACGACGGCCTGCGGCTGGTGCAGCGGCAGGTGCGACTCGGCGAGGCGCTTGCTGATGAGGTCGCCGGCGAGAATGCCGAACGCCACGGCGGTGAAGATGCGGTCGCGAGGGTGGGAGAGCATGCGAAGCGAATGGGGTTCGGTCGTGGACTGCGACGTGCCTGCCGCCTAAGTTATCGCCGCGACGCCCGCGGCGGGAACCCGCCGGGTGCGTTCGATCCCGCGACCGTGCCGCTACCCCGCCTTCCCATCGACGACGTCATTCCCGCGCTGCGCGATGCGTTGCGCGAGTTCGGGCGTGCCGTACTCGTGGCGCCGCCCGGCGCGGGCAAGACGACGCGCGTGCCGCTGGCGCTCCGCGCCGAGCCCTGGTGCACGGGGCGCATCCTGCTGCTCGAGCCGCGGCGGCTCGCGGCGCGCGCGGCCGCGCACCACATGGCACGGCTGCTCGGCGACGACGTGGGTGGCCTCGTCGGATACCGCGTCCGCCTGGAATCGCGGGTGTCGGCGCGGACGCGCATCGAGGTGGTGACCGAGGGCGTGCTCACGCGCATGCTGCGCGACGACGCCACGCTCGACGGCGTGTCGTGCGTGCTGTTCGACGAGTTCCACGAGCGCGGGCTGCACGCCGACCTCGGGCTGGCGCTCGCGCTGCATGCCCGCGCCGTGGTGCGCGAGGACCTGCGGGTGGCGGTGATGTCGGCCACGCTCGATGCCGCGCCGGTGGCCGCGCTGCTCGGCGGCGCACCGGTGATCGAGAGCCACGGCCGGTTGTTTCCGGTGGCCACGCACCATCGCGCGCCGCGCGAGGGACAGTACGTGGACGGCGCCGCGGCGGCGGCGGTGCGCGGCGCGCTGGCCGATGACACGGGCGACATCCTCGTCTTTCTGCCCGGACAGGGCGAGATTGCGCGGACCGCGCGCGCTCTCGAAGGGATGGACGGTGCGGTGGACGTGATCCCGCTGTACGGCGCGATGCCGCTCGACGCCCAGGACCGCGCCATCCAGCCGAGCCCCGACGGACGGCGCAAGGTGGTGCTCGCCACGTCGATTGCCGAGACGAGCCTGACGATCGAGGGCGTGCGCGTGGTCATCGACAGCGGACTCGCGCGCGTGCCACGCTTCGACGCGCGCAGCGGAATGACGCGACTCGTCACGACGCGCGTGTCGCGCGCCGCAGCCGACCAGCGCCGCGGCCGCGCCGGGCGGCTGGGCCCCGGCACGTGCATCCGGCTGTGGGCCGAGGGCGACGACGCGCAGCTGCTCGCGCATCGCACCCCCGAGATGCTCGAGGCCGACCTCGCGCCACTCGCGCTTGAGCTGGCCGCGGCGGGAATCGACGACCCGGCGACGCTCCGCTGGCTCGACCCGCCGCCCGCCGGCGCGCTGCAGCAGGCGCGCGCGCTGCTGAAGGAACTCGACGCGCTCGACGCCAGCGGCCGCATCACCGCGCACGGGCGGCGCGTCGCCGCGCTCGGCGCTCATCCGCGCCTCGCGCATCTCGTGACGCGGGGGCACGCGCTGGGGCACGGCGCGCTCGCCTGCGACGTGGCCGCGCTGCTCGGCGAGCGCGATCTCTTTGACCGCGACGCCGCCGACGGCGACGCCGACCTCGCCGATCGGGTGCGCGCGCTACGCGACCCCGAGTTCGCGCGTTCGCACCACGCCGACCGCGCCCGCGCGCAACGCGTCCGGCAGGAGGCCGACGCGCTCCAGCGCGCGCTTGGCGTGGCGCGCAACGCGCCGCGCCGCGCCTCACGCGACGACGAGGCGGACGCGGTAGGGCGGCTGGTGGCCCTCGCCTATCCCGATCGCGTGGCGCGCCAGCGCCCCGACGAACCCGGCCGCTACCTGATGCGCAACGGACGCGGCGCCGTGTTCGCGGTGCCGCAGCCGCTGGGCGCCGCCGAATGGCTCGCCATCGCCGACGTCGACGGCGACGCGAGAGAGAGCCGCATCTGGATGGCGGCCGCCATCGAGGCGAAGGACGTGATGGCGCAGTTCGGTGCGCACGTCACCGACGAGGTCGTGCGCCACTGGGACGCGGCTCGGCGCACGCTCACCCTCTCGCGGGTGGCGCGGCTCGGGGCGATCGTGCTGCGCGAACGCCGGCTCGACGCGCCGGCTGCCGGCGAGGCGGCCGAGGCGCTGGTGGGCGTGGTGCGCACCGAAGGTCTGCGGATGCTGGCCTGGGATGAACGCGCCACCCGGGTGCGCGAGCGGCTCGCGTTCGCGCATCGGTGCGACGCGGCGTATCCCGACGTCGGCGACGACGCACTCGCCGCCACCGCCGACGCGTGGCTCCTCCCCGCCCTGCAGGCGCTCGGCACGCTCGATGCGCTCTCGCGCGTGGACGTGGCCGACGCGCTGTTCGCGCGGCTCACCTGGAAGCAGCGCGACCGCCTCGACGCGCTCGCACCCACGCACTGCGTCGTGCCGAGCGGGTCGCGGCTTCCGGTGGACTACGCCGACGCCGACGCCCCCCGGCTCGCCGTGCGCCTGCAGGAACTCTTCGGCCTCGCCGACACGCCGCGGGTGGGCGAGGGCCGCGTGCCGCTCACGCTCGAACTGCTGTCGCCCGCCCACCGGCCGGTGCAAGTGACGCGCGACCTCGCCGGCTTCTGGACGCACTCGTACTTCGACGTGCGAAAGGACCTGCGGGGACGGTACCCCCGGCATGCCTGGCCGGAAGATCCGCTCATGGCGCAACCCACCGCGCGCGCCAAGCGGAGGGGCACCTGACCGGACCGTCAGTCGGGCGCCCCCGCCAAGCGGTGGACGGGTCGGCGCATTAACGTCAACAGTGGCCTCCCGGCAGGCCGAATCCATTCGATGCGACGACCGCGCTGGCCGCGGACCAGCAGACCATCAGGAGTGCAATCCCGTGCCCCGAGGGAAGCTGTTGCGGGCGAGGGTGTCGGCCCGTTACCTGTTTCTGATCCTGATCGGCACCATCACGATCGGCGAAGTGCTGGTCATGATGCTGCTCCACACGCTGCCGCCGATGCCGATTTGGGGCAGCACGCTGCTCGACGCGGCGTTGCTCCTCCTGCCGCTTTTTCCCCTCCTCTACTTCGCCTTCTTCCGCCCGCTGGCGGCCCATAGCGCCGAGCACGAGCGCATGGCGGCGCTGTTGCGGACGCACGAGTCGCAGCTGCGGGCGACGCTGGAATCCACGGTCGACGGCATCCTGGCCGTGGACAACGACGGAAAGGTGCTGCACACCAACCGTCGGTTCGCCGAACTCTGGCACATCCCGTCCGAACTGCTGGCGCGGGGCGACGACCGGGAGCTGCTGGCGTTCGTGATAGCCCAGCTGGCCGATCCCGACGCCTTCCTCGCAAAGGTGGAGGCACTGTACGGCGTGGACGCCGAGGATGCCGACACGCTGCAGTTCAGGGACGGGCGGACGTTCGAGCGGTTCTCCGTGCCGATGATGATGGAGGGCCGGCGCATCGGCCGGGTCTGGTCCTTCCGGGATGTGACCGAGCGCAACCGGGCGACGCTCGAGCGCGAGGTGCTGCGCGAATTCGCCGAGGGCGTCGCGACGTCCTCCGATCTCGCAGACTTGCTGCGGATGATGCACCATGCGTTGCAGCGCGTGGTCGCGGCGGAGAACTGCTTCGTGGCGCTGCACGATGCGAGAACGGAGCTGTACGGTTTTCCGTACTTCGCGGACCAGCATGACGTGGCGCCGGCGCAGCCCGTCGCGATTGCCCGGAGTTGCACCGCATACGTCTTTCGCAGCGGCGCTCCGACTCTCATCACCCCGAGCGTCTTCCGTCGGCTGCAGGCCGCTGGCGACGTCGAGCTGGTGGGTTCACCCTCGCCGTCCTGGATGGGCGTGCCGTTGCGGACGCCGGCGGGGATGATGGGTGTCCTCGTCTTGCAGCACTACGAGAGGGAGGATGCCTACGACGAGCGCGATCTCGCCTTTCTGGCTTCGATTGGAAGTCAGGCGGCGGTCGCCATCGAACGAAAGCTCGCCGAGGACGCGTTGCGCTCGAGCGAGCGGAGGCTGCGGGAGGCGCAGGAGCTCGCCAAGCTGGGCAGCTGGGAGCTGGACCTGCGCCGCAACACGGTCAGCATGTCGGACAGTCTCTGTCGCCTGGTGGCGCGCGACCCGGCGCGTCCACCGCCGGACCTGGCGGAGTTGTCCCGCTACTTCACGCCCGAAAGTTGGGACCGGCTCAGTGCCGCCATGCAGACGGCGACGACGAAGGGCACCGATTTCGAGCTCGACCTGGACGTGATTCGCGAAGATGGGGCGCTTCGTTTCCAGACGGGCACGGGCATCGTGGTGCGCGCGCCGTCCGGCGAGATTGTCGGGCTGCGGGGGACCGTCCTCGACATCACCGCGCGCCGGCAGGCCGAAGTGGCGGCCGCCGCGTTCGAGGCTCGGCTGCAGCAGTCGCAGCGGCTGGAGTCGGTGGGCCGCCTGGCCGGCGGGATCGCGCACGACTTCAACAACCTGCTCGCCGTGATTCTCGGCAACGTCGAGTTCGCCTTGCATCAGGTGGACCCCGCGCGGCCGATCCACGCCGATCTCGTCGAAATCGAGAATGCGGCCCGGCGGTCGGCCGATCTCACGCGCCAATTGCTGGCCTATGCCCGGCGGCAGACCGTGGTGCCCATCGTGCTCGACCTCAACCAGACGGTCTTCGGCCAGCTCGCCTTGTTGCAGCAGCTGCTCGGCGAGCAGCACCGTCTCGACTGGCAGCCGGCCGCGGACCTGTGGCCGGTGGCGATGGATCCGTCGCAACTCGCCAATGTGCTGAGCAACCTCTGCCTCAATGCGCGCGACGCCATGGTCGGCCCGGGGACCGTCAGCCTGGCGACGGCCAACGTGCTGGTCGATGCGGTGATGTGCGCCACCCACCCCGAGGCAGTACCCGGGGACCACGTGCGGCTCACGGTTGAGGACACCGGCCGTGGCATGGCCGCAGAAACGATGGCGCGGGCGTTCGAGCCGTTCTTCACCACGAAGGATGTCGGAGAGGGCACCGGCCTGGGATTGGCCGAGGTGTACGGCGCCGTGCAGCAGAACGGAGGCTTCGCCACCGTGAGGAGCGCACTGGGCCAAGGCACCACATTCGAACTGTTCTTGCCGAGGCGCATGGCCGAGGCCGATGCTGTCGGGACATCGGCCACCGACCGCCCCGCCGCGGTCGGCAAGGTAGTCGTGCTGCTGGTCGAGGACGAGTCGTCGGTTCTGCGACTGGCCACCCGCGTGTTGAGTGCGCAGGGCTACGACGTGCTGGCCGCCAGCGGTCCGTCCGAGGCCGTTCGGCTGGCGACCAGCCATTCCGGCGAGATCCACCTGTTGTTGACCGACGTGATGATGCCCGTGATGAACGGCCGCGAGCTGGCAAAGGCGCTGCGCGCGCTCCGCCCCAATCTCCGGCAGCTGTTCATGTCGGGACACACGGCCGATGTCATCGCGACCTCCGGGCTGTTGCCGTCGGAAGTCGACTTCATCGAGAAGCCGTTCACGCCCGTCACGCTGGCCGCCAAAGTGCGGGAAGTGCTGGACCGCGCGTAGGGGCGGCGGGCTATTCCGTCGGCGCCCCGCCGGCCGACCACTCACGCCACCCGCCCGCCATCGATGCCACGTTCGTGTACCCCATCTGCCGCAGCGCGTCGGCGGCAAGCACCGAACGAAAGCCGCCGCCGCAGTACAGGATGATCTCGGCATCCTTGTCGGGAACCAGCGCCTCGATGTCGCGCTCGATCACGCCCTTGCCGACGTACACGGCGCCGGCCGCGTGCCCGGCCACCCATTCACTCTGCTCGCGCACGTCGATGAACCAGGCGCCGGCCGCCAGGCGTGCGCGCGCCTCGGCGATGCTGACTTCCTTCACGCGCTGGCGCGTGGCTTCGACGAGCGCCAGGAATCCCGGAGCGTGCTGCACGTTCCCCTCGGTCGACGAGATGCACGGAAACTGTCCGGCGGGCGCGGGCGCGGAAAGGGGCTAGCAGATGCGCGGCAGCTGATCTCCAGGCAGCAGGTCCACCACGCGCGTGCCGCCGAGCGCGGTGCGCAGCGCGACGATGCGCGGATGCGCGGCCACCACGCGGCCGATGCACACCGCGTCCGCGCCCAGCGGATGCGACCGCAGCGCGGCGAGCGACGCGCCGGTCTGACCCTCGGGGACGAACGCCACCATCACCCCTTCGTTGGCCACGTAGAGCGGGTCGAGCCCCAGCATTTCGCACGCCGCGCGCACGTCGCCGGGCACGGGAAGCGCCGTGTCGTCGATCTCGATACCGACGCCCGACGCAATCGCGATCTCGTTGAGCGCGCTCGCCACGCCGCCCCGTGTGGGATCGCGCAGCACGTGCACATCGATGCCGGCGTCGCGCAACGCGTTCACCAGCGGGGCCAGCGCGGCGCTGTCGCTCGTGATCGCGCTCTCGAACGTCAGGCCCTCGCGCGCCGCCATGATGGCCATGCCGTGCCGCGCAATCGGGCCACTCAGCACGATCGCGTCACCCGGGCGCGCCCGCGCCGGCCCCGGACGAAAGTCGGGATCGACGACGCCCAGTCCGGTCGTGTTGATGTAGAGGCCATCGGCCTTGCCGCGTTCCACCACCTTGGTGTCGCCGGCGACGATCGGCACGCCGGCCTCGCGCGACGCCCGCGCCATCTCGGCGATCACGCGGTCGAGCACCGCAAGCGGCAGCCCTTCCTCAAGCACGAACCCCGCCGTCAGGCAGATGGCGTGCGCCCCCATCATGGCGACGTCATTCAACGTCCCATGCACGGCGAGCGATCCGATGTTGCCCCCCGGAAACTCGAGCGGCTGCACGACGAACGAATCGGTGGACAGCGCCACCTCGCCCCCCGGCACACGCACGATCGACGCATCGCCGAGCTGCGCCAGCGCCGGATTGTCGAAGTGCGGCAAGAAGTGGCGCGCGACGAGCTGCGCGCTGAGTTTCCCTCCCGACCCGTGCCCCAGCTGCACGCGGTCGGTGGCCTCGATCGGCACCGGGCAGTGCAACGCCACCGGCTTCACCGTGTCGCTCACGATGCGGCCTCGGCGGACTCGGTCGAGCGGTACCTGGCGAGGTTGTAGTACGCCGAGCACGCGCCTTCGGTGGAGACCATCGGCGCGCCCAACGGGCGTTCCGGAGTGCAGGCGGTGCCGAACGCGGCGCACTGCGGCGGCTTGATGCGCCCCGTGAGCACCTCGCCCGCCCGGCAGGCCGCCGGTTCCATTACCGTCAGCGCGCCCACGCCGAACTTCCGCTCGGCGTCGTAGGCGGCAAACTCGTCGCGCAGGCGCAGACCGCTCATCGGGATTTCGCCAATGCCCCGCCACTGCCGGTTGGCCAGTTCGAAGACCCGCGCCACGAGCGTCCGCGCCGGCGCGGTGCCCTCACGCCGCACCGAGCGCACGTACTGGTTCTCCACCGCGTGGCGTCCCTCTTCGAGCTGCTGGACCGCCATCGCGATGCCTTCGAGGATGTCCACCGGCTCGAATCCCGTGACGACGATCGGCACACGGTATCGCTCGGCGATCGGCTCGTACTCCGTGTAGCCCATCACGGCGCAGACGTGCCCGGCGGCGAGGAAGCCCTGCACGCGGTTGTCGGGCGCCTCGAGAATGGCGGTGATGGCGGGCGGTACGGTGACGTGCGAGACGAGGACGCTGAAGTTCGGCACGCCCAGTTCGCGCGCGCGCCAGACGGCCATCGCGTTGGCCGGCGCCGTGGTCTCGAAGCCCACGGCGAAGAAGACGACCTCCTTGTCCGGATGCCGCTGGGCGAGCGCGAGCGCGTCGAGCGGCGAATAGACCACCTTCACGTCGCCGCCGCGCGAGCGCACCTGCTGCAGGTCGCAATCACTGCCCGGCACGCGCAGCATGTCGCCGAACGACGTGAAGATCACGTCCGGCCGCGCGGCGATGATCAGCGCCTTGTCGATCTGTTCCAGTGGTGTCACGCACACCGGGCAGCCGGGGCCGTGGATCATCTCCACCGCCCCGTCGAGCAGTTCGTCGAGCCCCTGCCGCACGATGGTGTGCGTCTGGCCGCCGCACACTTCCATCAGCGTCCAGCGCCGCGTGGCCCGCGCCGTGATGCGGGCGATGAGCGTGCGGGCGATGTCGGCGTCGCGATACTCCGACAAGTACTTCATTTTTGTTCCCCCTTCCCCCTCACCCCCCCCAGCGACTGGTCGGCCACGTCGGCCATCCACTCGAGATCACCGAGCTCGCTCATCTCCTTCAGCATCTCGAAGGTGCGGCGCGCCTCCGCCTCGTCCACGCGCGTGATGGCGAAGCCGACATGCACCACCACGTAGTCGCCCACCGACACTTCATCGGCGACGTACTGCAGGCAGACGTCGCGGCGCACGCCGCCAAAGTCGACGACGCCCATCGTCAGTCCGGAATCGTCACGGATGCTTTGAATCTTGCCGGGGATGCCTAGGCACATGAGGAGGCAGGGTCGGGTGCGGGGTGCGGGGGTTTGGTGCGGGGGGACGAGTGGGGGGCGGGGAAAGAGAATAGGGTGCCGTCACTCGCGCGACAACTGCCACGCCGCCACCGCCGCCTGCCCGTAGCTGATGGCGCCGTCATTGGGGCCGAGCTCGCGCGCGACCAGCACCCGCAGGTGCGCCTCAGTGAGCCGCTGCTCGATACAGGTGAGCAGGCGCGCATTCTGGAAGGTGCCGCCGCCCAGCGCCACGGTGTCGAGCCCAAAACTCCCCGCCACGAGCCGCGCCACGTCCACCGACGCCTCGACGATGCTCTCGTGAAAGCGGGCGGCGAGCAGCGCCACGTCCACGCCGTGCTTCCGCCCTTCGCCGAGCGCCGTGAGCAGCGGCACCGGGTCGAGATGCAGCCGGCCATCGGATTCGTAGAACGGAAACGGGAACGGCGACGCACGCAGGTCGCCGGCGAGCGCCTCCAGTTCCATGGCGGCCTGTCCCTCGAACGATGCGTGGCGCCGCACGCCGAGCACCGCGGCGGCGGCATCGAACAGGCGCCCCATCGACGACGCGAGCGGCGTGTTCACGCCCCGCGCGAGCTGCGCCTGCGCGGCAGCGCGCGCCGACGCCGGCACGCCGTAGTAGGCGAGCGCGAAGGCTGGCGCAGACCCGCCGGCCAGCGCCTCGTAGCCCAGCGCCACGCGCCAAGGCTCGCGCGCCGCGAGATCGCCGCCCGGCAATCCGACGTAGCGCACCTGCGCCACGCGGCGGTACCCCGAGAGGTCGCACACCAGCACTTCCCCGCCCCACGCGTGGCCGTCGTCGCCATGGCCGGTGCCGTCGAACGACAGCCCGACCACGGGCGTCGTCACCCCATGTTCCGCCGCAATCGCGGCGATGTGCGCGTGGTGGTGCTGCACCGTGATGGTGCGCGACAGTCCGAGCTCCTCGGCGAGGCGCGTCGACAGGTATCCCGGATGCAGGTCGCGCACCGCGACCACCGGTTCCACACGAAACAGTTCGCGGTACCGGTCGTAGGTCTGTCGCCAGTGATCGAGTGCTTCGAGTCCCTCGAGGTCGCCGATATGCGGACTCACGAACGCCTGGTCGCCACGCACCAGCGTGAACGTGTTCTTGAGGTGCGGCCCCACCGCAATGATCGGCTGCGGCGCCGCTACCGGCAGCCGCAGTGGCACCGGGGCGTACCCGCGCGCGCGCCGGATGAGAATCTCGTGCTCGCCGGCGATGCGCACCACCGAATCGTCGCAGCGCGACAGGATGTCGCGGTCGTGCAGCAGGAACGCGTCGACGAGCGCACGCAGCCGCGTGCGCCCCTCGTCGAGCCCGATGGCGATCGGCTCGTCGCCGAGATTGCCGCTCGTCATCACCAGCGGCCCTTTCGCCGCCGCGAGCAGCAGATGATGGAGGGGCGTGTACGCCAGCATCACGCCGACGCGATCGAGCCCTGGCGCGAGCGCGCTCGCCAGCGGCGCCCCCTCGCGCGCTCGCAGCAGCACGATGGGGCGCGCGCTCGACCGCAGCGCCCGCTCCTCCCGCGGGCTGACGTGCGCCAGCGCCTGCGCGTCGGCGAGCGTGCGCACCATCACCGCGAGCGGCTTGGCGTCGCGGTGCTTGCGCGAGCGCAACCGGCGGATCGCCGCGTCGTTGGTGGCGTCGGCGGCGAGGTGAAATCCGCCGAGCCCGCGCACCCCGACCACCGCGCCCAGGTGCAGTGCTGTCGCGGCCAGCAGGATCGCCGTGTCCCCTTCGCCATGCCCTTCGCCGCCATTTCCCTCGAACCAGATGCGCGGACCGCAGTCGGGACAGGCCACCGTCTCGGCGTGAAAGCGCCGGTCGTCGGGCGCGGCGTACTCGGCGGCGCACCGCGGGCATGGGGCAAACGCCTTCATCGAGGTGCGTTCGCGGTCGTACGGCAAGCCATCGATGATCGTGTACCGCGGACCGCAATCGGTGCAGGTGATGAACGGGTGCCGGTAGCGCCGATCGGCGCGGTCGAACAGCTCCGCCTCGCACTGCGCGCAGATCCCGAGATCGGGAGGAACGGGACGCGCCGTGTCGGCGTCCTCGCTGGTGACGATCGAAAAACCGGTCGCGCCCAACGCCGCCGCCGGCGCACTCTGCACCGCGTCGATGCGCGCGATCGGCGGCGCTTCGCCGCGCAACGAGGCCTCGAACGCATCGAGCTGTGCCTGCGCCCCCTCGAGGCGGATCTCCACCGTGCCCGCCACGTTCCGCACCCACCCGGCCAGGTTGAACCGGCCGGCCAGCCGGTGCACGAAGGGGCGGAATCCGACGCCCTGCACCACACCCGTGACCGTGAGGTGCCGCGCCGCCGTGCCCGCGCCCTCTGACATCAGGCGCTCGCCAACGGCCCGACCAATAGGCGCAGAACCTCGAACCACTCGGCCAGGCCCGCTCCCGTCGTCGCCGACACCCGAAGGAAGCGCAACTTCGGGTTCACGTGCAGGCAATGGCGCACGGCGCGGTCGGCGTCGAATGGCACGTACGGCAGCAGATCGGTCTTGGTGAGCACCACCCAGTCCGCCTTCTCGAACATCTTCGGGTACTTGAGCGGCTTGTCCTCGCCTTCGGTCACCGCGAACAGCACCACGCGCGCCAGTTCGCCCAGGTCCCAGTTGGCCGGACACACGAGATTGCCCACGTTCTCGATGATGAGCAGTCGCGTGCGGTCGAGGTCGATGTGATCGAGCGCGTCGTTCACCTGCAGGGCGTCGAGATGGCAGGCGCCGTCCGTGACGACGGCCTGCACGAGGCGGTCGGTGTGCGCCGCGAGCCGGTCGGCGTCGTTCTGCGTCTGGCAGTCGCCGACCACCACCGCGATGTCGAGCGGCTCGGCCAGCTCGGCCAGCGTCCGCTCCAGCAGCGTCGTCTTGCCCGCGCCGGGCGACGACATGAGGTTGATGGCCGTGATGCCGTGCGCGCCGAGCCGCTGGCGCACCCGCGCGGCCAGTTCGTCATTGCGCGCCATCACGCGCTCGCGGACTTCAATCCTCCGGACCGTCATCGTCCTCGACCTCGAACCAGGACACCTGAAAGATGTCGCCGGGCGGGCGCGAAAGCACGGCCTTCGCGCTCTTCCATGGCGGGTGGCTGAGTACCGCCTCAAGGCAGAATTCGAGCGCGGACGGCTCGACGCCGCTCTCGGTACCGACGTCGACGCCCACCGCCACGCAGCGGGCCACCTGCGCGCCCAGCTTCTCCTCGGCGAGCCGGCCGATTTCGATGGCGAGGCTCAGCTCATGCACGCGCCGGCGCCTCATGCCGGGTGCACACATGCCCCCACGAGCGCAGCCGTTCGATCACCAGGGCCAGCCCCCGCCTGCACCACCGGCGAAGGTGCGGCGACAGCTTGTTGTGGTCGGTGACGAGCGGAATCTCGTCCCGCTCGAGCAGGAGGACGGTGCCCGGGGCATGGCGCTGCGTGCTGATGGCATCGAGGAACATTAACCGGGTTGCGTCCTCGATGTCGGGCAGCAGCGCCATCCCCCAGGTCCCGCCATCGATCAACTGCACCCGTTCGTCGAACGTCCACTCGGCCTGCAGGCGCCGGAGCACGTGCAGGCCGAGTCCGTCGTCCCCCATGACGGGACTGCCGACGCCGATTACGGCTGTTTGAAGATCGGGTACAGCCACGCCACGGTGATGATCGCGAAGGAGCGTCACGTCACGATCAGCGCGGCGGCGGCCGCCGGACAGATTCGACCAGCAGCACATTGGCAACCGCTCGTTCACCAGCGGGATCGCTGGGCTTGTTCGCCACGCGACCGTCGATCACCAGCGCCGTCGATCCACCCCCGTCGAGATTCACGGCGTGCGCCACGCCCTGGCTGCGCAGGAATTCCGCCGCCTCCTGCAGCGTCATGCCGACACTCGATGGACTGCGCCCGTCGATCGCGACCAGGAACAGGTGCGTCGTGTCGGCATCGAAACCGACCAGGCTCCGCGGATGCCGCACGTTCGCGTTTCCCTTCAGCGTGAGTTCCTGCACCGCCGACTGCTCCACCATCGGCACGCCGTCGCGCAGGATCACCGGCCAGCCGCCCACCAATTCGTCGATCACGCCCACCGACGGCAGCCAGCCGGCCCGGACCACCAGGGGCGGCGAGCACGCGGCGACCGAGTCGAGTCGCGCCGTTGCCGCCCCGTACGCCACGAGCGCTCCGTCGCCCGCGGGAAGAGGCGTCGCGTCGGCGGCCGTCGGCTGGCCGCGAGCACGCAGGCGCAGCGAATCGCGCCAGGATCCGTCCTCGACGACGACGTGCAGTTCGCGGCCCACGTGCGCCGAGTCGGCGCGCGGCCGGCCATTCGCCTCGGGCAGCCAGAGCACGAGTCCCTGACCATTCGACGGAATGTCGTTCACCCCGTCGAGTGCCCAGCGCGCACACCCGGCCTGCACCACGCCGGCAAAGACAAATCGGTCGATGACCGGGCGGCCACCGCGCAGCACGCCAAACTGCGCCCGGGGACTCCGCACCGCGCCGCTCGACGCGCCGCTCGGCGCGCCGCGCATCGCCAGCGCCTTCCAGACGCGGCCCCCGCTCACCTGATTGTTGACGCTCTCGCCGCTCTTGAGGTCGAAGAAGTCGGCGTTGAGTGCCACGCGCACGTCGCGCCCCGCGCGCCGCGCGCGCGCGGCGATCGCGCTCACCGTTTCGCGGCCACGCAAGGAATCCAGTGCCCGCGCCGTGTGGACCGCATAGCGACCACCGGTCAGGTCGACGCGCACCAGATGCACGCGCCATGGCCCCTGCTGGCGCACCACGTAGGTGTGCACGAGCCCCGGGGCCACCGTGTCGACCACGATGGAGTCGGCAGCGCTCTGCTGCGCGAGCAACGGCCCCGCGAACAATGCCAGCGCGAATGGCGGCGCAGCGAGCAACCGCACCGCGAGCCAAGCACCAGCGCGCCACGACGCGGCAGACGGCAGTCCTGCGAACAGCGCGAGCGACAACTGGCGGCGTGGCATCGGTATCCTCGGCGGAAGTCGTTGGAATCTACGCCGCGCCAAACAGCGCACGAAAGCCTCCGTACCCCTCGGCCTCCAGCCGATCCACGGAAATGAAGCGCAGGGCCGCCGAGTTGATGCAGTACCGCGCGCCCGTCGGGCCGGGGCCATCGGGAAAGACGTGCCCGAGATGCGAATCGCCCACCGCCGAGCGCACCTCGACCCGGTGCGCGCCGAACGACCGGTCGTCGCGCTCGACCAGATGTCCCGGCTCGAGGGGACGCATGAACGAGGGCCACCCGGTGCCCGAATCGAACTTGTCGAACGACGCGAACAGCGGTTCGCCCGTCACGACGTCGACATAGATCCCCGCGTCGTGATGGTCCCAGAACGCGTTCGCGAACGGCGGTTCGGTGGCGCTGCACTGCGTGACCTCGTACTGCAGCGGCGTGAGGTGGGCCAGCGGAGCCGGCTTCTCGGGAGGACGATCGGTCATGATGGAAACCTCGGGCAATTGGCGATCGTGCGCGCGGGCGCTCAACGCCCGCGGTACCACCCGGCTTCGAGCGTCGACCAGACGTGCGGCGCGGTGCGTGTCACGTATTCGGCGCTGGTCTGGTGCGCCACCCACGCGGCCTCGAACATGCGCCAGCGGATGCGCACGCCGCCCTCCAGTTCGGTGACGAACGGACGCGGCGTCACTCGCACGCTCCGGCGAAAGAGCGCGCCGTTGAGCACTTCGTTGCGCGCCACCGCGCGCGCACTCGCGTCGCCAACCAGTGCCACGTCGAACGCCGGCCGGCGCGGCATCGCCAGCCACGGGTGCAGCACCGCCCGCCCGAGCCGAGCGCCGACCCCGGCGCGCCCCTCGGTGAGCAGATTGCCCAGCGACGCCCCGGCGTGCGGCTGCATCTCGAGCGCGCCCACCCGCATGATGCGGCGCGCATCGAGGCTCGCCGCGAAGACGGGCTCCGTGGGCACCTGCCGTCCCCACGTGATCGGGCGGTTGAACGACGGCGCCAGGGCGTGAAAGAACCGCTGCATGGGCTCGGCCAGACTCGGCTTGCCCGTAACGCCGAACGTCAGCCCCAGTTCGAGCAGCGTGCTCGGTCGCACAAACCGAGTCGTCGACGATACCCAGAGCACGCCCGCATCCGGACGCCCGTTGGGCACGACCGACGAATCCCTCGGCGACCGCACCGCCGTGTAGATGTCCTGCCCGAGCGCATACGTGTGCGACTCGCACGGCGCAGTCTCGCGGCAGGCGCGCGCGGCGCGCGTCAGGTGACGCGCCCACGGGGCCACGCCATCGTAGTCGAGCGTCAGGCGCACGCCGCTCGTATACTCCTCGTCGGGCCGCGCCCATGGCTGCTGCCAGAAATTGAATGCGTCGTTGTCGGCGCGCACGACCACGGCGCGCTGCGCCCGCGCCGCGAACGGCGCCAACAGCACCCCGCCAGCCAATCCTGCGCACGACAACGCGCGCACGACACCGGCCACGCGAGCCCTCACGCGCTCGGCGCCGGCTCCAATCCGCATCACCGCGCCGGCCTCGGCTTGAGCAGGAGATCCTGGAAGTCGAACGAGAAGTCCGTTTCCGGGTCCGCCGCGGCCAGCTTCACCTGGTCGATGCTTCCGTCGGGATTCAGCTGGAACGTCACGAAGGCATCGGCCCGCATTTCGCGGTCGTCCCACCGCGCGAGGAAGGTGTCGTGCTGCCAGTGCACCATCTCGCCCTGCAACTGCGGCGTGTGCCCCATCGCAATGCGTAGCGCGCCGTTGACGTGGGTGATGCGAACGTCCCCGTACCACGCATCCTCGTACGTGCCGGCGTACCTCTCGAGCGCGAGCGACGGCCGGCTGATCGCAGCGCGCGCGGCCCCCGTGACGGTGCGCGCCGTGGCCATCGCCGCCTTCTGGCGCTGGGCCACCGCGGCATACCCGCCCACGAAATCCCACGGCGGCCTGGTGCCGAGCGCATAGTCGAGCAGCGACCAACCGAGGGCCGAGAACATCGGCGTCTCGGTGTTGGTGAGCACGGCCACGCCCACGCGCGCCTCGGGGATGAAGGCCAGGAACGACAGGTATCCCGGCAGCCCACCGGTGTGCCACATCAGCTTGCGGCCGCGGAAATCGTTGGTCTGGAAACCGAGCGCGTAGAGGTTGAACTGCTTGCCGAGCGGCGCGATTTCCGGCGCGGCCGGCCCAGTGGCCATCGGCGTCACGCCGGTCCAGATCTCGCGCGCCGTGCGCGCGCTCACCAACCGGGTACCGTCGGCCAGCTTGCCGCTGTCGAGTTGCACCAGCAGCCATTTGGCGATGTCGCGCGCGCCGGCATTGATGCCGCCGGCCGGATTCGTATTGTCGCTCGTCATCGGCCCAATCGCCTGCATCTTCCCGTCGACCTCGGCGTGCGTCGTGGCCACGTCATCCGTGCCCGACGCGTCGCTGTGGCGCACCGTGCTCGCCGTCATCCCGACCCGCGCGAGGATGCGCTCCTGCACGAACTGCTCCCACGTGCGAGCGCTCACGCGCTCGATCACCTCTCCGGCCACGAGGTAGAGCACGTTGTCGTACGCATAGGCCGTGCGGAACGACGTTGCCGGCTTGATGAACCGCAGCCGCCGCACAATCTCCTTGCGGTCGTACGTCGACGCCGGCCACCAGAGCAGGTCACCCGCGCCGAGTCCCAGCCCCGAGCGGTGCACCAGCAGGTCGCGGATGGTGAGCTCGCGCGTGACGAACGGATCGTACATCGCGAACTCGGGCAGGTAGCGGATCACCGGCGCGTCCCATTGCAGCTTCCCTTCCTCGACGAGCATGCCGAGCGCGGTGGCCGTGAATGCCTTGGTATTCGACGCAATGCCGAACCGCGTGTCGGGGCCCACGGGATCGGGAGCGCCCAGTTTCTTGACGCCATAGCCGCGGGCGACGATCACCTGGCCGTCCTTCACGACGGCGATGGCGGCTCCTTGATTGCCGAAGGTCTTCAGCGCGCGCGCAACGATGCTGTCGATGGCGGCGCTCGTCTGCGCCGCGGCAATCGCGGGCGCGAGCAGAAGGGCGAGGAGAAGGCGGCGCATGAGAGCGGCTCCGTTGAAGGACACTGCAATTGGCGCGATCATGGTTCCAGGGCCAGCGCCGCGATGAGGCGCGCCAGTGCCGCCGTGTCGCGCAGGTCGAACACTTCGGCCGGACCATGCGAGTACCGCCCCGGCCAGCCGATCCCGACGTTGGGTGGCCCCCACGGCGAAATGGCCGAACCGTCGGTGCTCCCGTACGTCGTGCCCACCTGCAGCGGAATGCCATTGGCGCGCGCCACGCGCCTCACGCGGTCGCGCTCGGCGCGCGGAGTCACCGTGCCGTCGTCCACGCCGCGCAGCACGGCGCCGCGTCCGAGCGGCGCCAGCGCGAATTGCGGCGACTCGAGCGGTGAATCCGAGCTGACGAACGTGTCCACCGCGTAGACGCGCTTCAGCGTTGCCCCGTATCGGTTGCCGAACGCGCGCGCCCCCAGCAGTCCACCTTCCTCGTGCACGGTCCACACGAAATAGACGCGTCGCTTGAGCGCCGCCGGGTTGATCGCGTCGACCGCGGCAAGCAGTGCCGTCACGCCGGTGCGATCGTCGCTCGCGCGGCCCGTGATGCGCGTGCCCGCCAGCCGCTCGGCCCGCTTGAATGCGGTGAGACTGAGCCCGGGTCGCACGCCCTGCGCCACGAGCGACCCGGAATCGACGCCGAACCACGCCTGCAACTCCCTCGGCGTGCGCAGGAGCGCCGAGTCGCGCGGCACGAAGACGCCACGCAGCGGCGCCCGTCCCGAGTCCTCGAAGTGCAGCACGGCCGGCACGCCTTCCCACGACGGCAGCACCGCGCCGCCCACGCGGCGCAGCGTCACTCGACCGTCGGGCAGGATGCGCTCGACTTCGAATCCCACTTCATCCGTGTGCGCCAACATCGCGATCGCGTCGCGGTCGGGGCCGGCGGCCACGACGATGTTTCCCGCCGAATCCACCTGCGCGCGCTCGCGCGCCCACGTGGGGAGCCGCGCCATCACCGCGTCGCGCATCGGCCGCTCGTGCCCCGCCACCGACGGCACGTCGGCCAGGTCCATGAAGGTCCGCTCGAGCGATCCGAACGCATCGCGGCGCAGCGCGAGGTGGTGCGCCGTGTCGGCCGGCAGCGCGAGGAACGCGGCGGGCCGTGTCACTCCGGCTGCCTCCGATGTCCAGTCCAGCAACGCCGCCGCCTCGACGCTGTCGATCGACTCGACCGTCGCCCCTGCCCAGCGCACGGCGGGCGCGTACACGGACATCGAGTCGGCGGTCACGCGAGCGGCCAGCGCGCGATAGCCCTGCGGCAAGCGCGCGCTCGACAACCGGGCGATCGCCCGCCGCGACCGTCCAACATCCACCAGCGCCACCTGTTCCACCGGACCAAGCGACGCGAGTACCGTCGAGAGCCCCACCCAACCCAGCGTGCGTTGCGTCGAGAGCACGAAGGTGGTCGTTCCGGTGGCCGGCACGCGCGTCGCCACCGCGGCCACCGCGGCGCAGCCGGCGCGCGCTCCGGCCGAGGGCCCCGTGGCAAAGGCGCCAAACGTCCACAGCGGTCGGTCGGGCAGCACGGGATCGAGCAGGGCGATGCCCAGCGCTTCGGCCTCGGCGCGCGACGACGCGCCGACGTCCACCCAGAGCTGGCCGTCGTTGACCACCAAGCTGTCGGCCGCATGTTGACGCGCGAAGTGCCCGTTGGGGACGGCGACGACCGCCGGCACCCGCGCGTGCGCCGTGATCACGGCCACGCGCTGCGCTTCCTGGAACTGGTTCCAGAGCGGATGCGACGGCACGCCGGTGCGGCGCAGCCGCAGGTAGCCCGCGTCGGTGATCTGCGAAACGACGAACGCGGAGTAGTCGAGTCCGCACGCCACCACCCGCCGCGGCGCGCCCGATCCCGCGGTGCGCACGAGGTTGCCCCACTGGTCGCTGCGCCACCCCGGGAGCGAGGCCAGCAGCGCCCTGGCACTGGACGCTTCGGTGCCCGGCACCGCGTCGAGGTGAATCCACGAGGCGATGGCACCGGAGGTTTGGGCGCCAAGGGGGAACGCGAGCAACGCGAGCACAACCGTCAGATACTGGCGCATGAAAGATCCGGGTGAGGGCAATCGCTCAACGCGCGGGCAGGTCGGCTTCGAAGACACCGATGTCGCGATTCTTCCGCACGCGGTCCCACGCGAACACGCGTCCGTTCATGGCCACGTACACGCCGCTCGGCAGCGCTTGGACAAAGGAGAGCGCACTCCCGAGGTTGAACAGCCCGTCGGAACTGCCGAAGGCATACGGCACCATCGCCCCCGTGAGCACGATCGTCTTGTCCGACACTTCGGCGGCAATGGCCCGTGCCGTTTCGACCATCGTGTCGGTGCCGTGCGTGACGACCACGCGCTGTTCGTCGCACGAACGGCACGAGCGCACGATGCGGGCGCGATCGGCGTCGCTCAGGTCGAGCGAATCGACCATCATCAGCACGTCGATGGTAACGTCCAGCCGGCAGCGGCCACGCTGCAGCATGTCGTCGAGATGGGTGCGGTTGAACGCGAGCGTGCCGTTCAGCTCGTTGTACTCCTTGTCGAACGTCCCGCCGGTGACGAGGATGCGAATGGACATGGTGCGGAATTCTAGGCGCCGGTCTGGCGCGGCGCGACCGGCGTACACAACGCAACCAACGCGGGTGGATCTGGTATTCGGGCGCCCGCAGCGCGAGATCTGCGTCGCCAGTGGCGTGGCGGCAGGAAGTAGGCTGCGCAGAGGGGCTAGTGTAGACGATGACGGTGGTGCAATATGGGAGTATTCCTATCAGCATTGCCGACGCAGCGTTGGGCGATACAGGCCGCTCCAGTGGCAGGGCGGTTGATCGCCAGTTCGGTCGCGAGATGAAACGACTCTGTCGCGACCCATCCAGTCAGCAATTGCGCCGAACCCGCGCCAGGGGAAGATATTTTCAACTGAACGGCATTGTACCAAAACGGCTGCTCCGTTCGTCCCTACAGCGTCGCTGTCAGGAGCGTAATGCCCGCCCAACCGACCGGGGGAAGTGAAGGTCCGTGACCAACGCGCCAGAACCGCCCGCCCCTCCCCGGCCGCTCGCCCCCTCCGGCGGGCGGCCGATACGGGTACTCCTCCTCATTCTTGCCGCTGCCGCCACCGCGCCGCTCATCGCGCTCACGGTGCTGCGTTCCGTCGGCGAGTTCCACAATACCCGCGAACTCACGCGGATCACGACGATGAAGTCCGCCCGCGAGGTCGCCGACGAGGTGGACCACTATCTCGGCGAGTTGAACCTGATTCTGCAGGTGGCCGAGCGATCGGTGAGCCTGTCCCCGTCGAGCGTCGCCGCCAACGACCGGGCGCTGCAGCTCTACAAGCGGGACCTGCCGGCCTGGATCAACAACTTGGGGCTCTGGCGTACGGACGGCGTAAACATCGGCTCGTCGCGCGACAACTTCCCCATACAGAATCGCTACGACGTCGCCGACCGGCGGTACTTCCGGGAGGCGATGCGCACAGGCAAGACGAGCGCGGGGGATCCTGTGGTGTCGCGATCGACCGGCGAGTGGAGCATCGCCATCGCCCGGCCGCTGCTCGACAAATCGGGGCGCGTGCAGGCGGTGCTGTCGGGTTCCACGATGCTCCGGAAGCTGAGCGAGCAGATGAACAGCGGGCCGGGCCTCCCCGCCGGCGCGGTGGTGACCATTCTCACGCGCGAGGGACTCATCGTCGCGCGTTCGCAGCACGGCGAGCGATGGATCGGGCACGACGTCTCCAGGGATTCCGTGATGCGTCTCGTGATCGCCAGCGACGGCGGCGCGATCACGGCGACGGACCTCGACGGGGTGCGGCGGCTGTCGGGGTACGCTCCGGTCACCCAGGCGCCATGGCTCGTCATCGTCGGCATCCCCGAGTCGCAGTCGATGGCGGCTCCGCGGCAGGGATTGCTGGACGATGCGCTCGTCCTCGCGGCCACGCTTGGCATCTGCCTCGTGCTGGTGCTGCTCCTGTCGGCGCGCCTCGCCGACCCGATCACGCGGCTGACCACCGATGTGCTCGCCCTCGAGGCGGGCGACCTGTCCCGGCGCACGACCGTCGCCGGCAGCCGCGAGACGCGGCATCTCGCGCACGGCTTCAATGCGATGGCCGAGGCGCTGCAGCGCCGCGCCCAGTCGCTGGAGGATGCGCGCGTGCGCGAGCGGGCGCTGTTCGAACAGAACCCGACGCCGATGTGGGTGTTCGACCGGGAGACGCTGCGGGTGCTCGACGTGAACGAGACCGCGCTTTCGCGCTACGGCTATGCGCGCGCCGAATTCATGGCGCTCACCGTCGATCAGCTGCGCCATCCGGAGGCGCGGTCGGAGTTCGACGCCACGCTCCGGCGCGGCGCCGCGCTGCCGCAGCACGCGGTCGGCCTGGTGACGCACCGCACGCGCGAGGGGGCGCCGCTGGCGGTGGAAATCTTCGCGAGTTCCATCGAGTTTCACGGCCGTCATGCCCGCCTCGTGCTCGCCGTCGACGCCGAAGAACGCGAACGGCTGCGCGCGCAGCTCCAGCAGTCGCAGAAGATCGAGAGCATCGGCCGGCTGGCGGGCGGCGTGGCGCACGACTTCAACAACATCCTCACGGTGATCCTGTCGAGCGTGCACTTTGCGCAGGAGCAGGTGGGCGACGACGGCGCGGCGGCGCCCGAACTGGCCGAGATCGCGCTGGCCGCGCAGCGCGCCGCCGCGCTCACCCGCCAGCTGCTGTCGTTCGCGCGGCGCGATGTCATCACGCCGCGCGCGCTCGACCTCAACGTCGTCATCGCCGACACCGACCGGCTGCTGCGCCGCCTGCTCGGCGAACAGATCGAGCTGGTCACGCTCCCCGCCGACGACCTCTGGCACGCGCATGCCGACCCCGGACAGATCGAGCAGGTCATCATGAACCTCGCCATCAACGCGCGTGACGCGATGGGCGGGCACGGACGGTTGATCGTCGAGACCGCCAACGTCGAGCTCGACGACGCCTACGGCGAGACCCATCCGTACGTCGTGCCAGGCGCGTACGTGATGCTCTCCGTCACCGACACCGGTCCGGGAATTCCCAGCGAAGTGGCCGCGCACATTTTCGAACCCTTCTACACGACCAAGAACAGCCAGCACGGCACGGGACTCGGACTCTCGGTCTGCTACGGAATCGCCCGCCAGAACCGCGGTTCCATCGAGGTGTACAGCGAGGCCGGCCACGGCGCGACCTTCAAGGTCTACCTGCCGCGCACCGACGCGGTGCCGGTGCCCGAGCCGGCGCCGACGGCGCCCGCGACGGCGCGGGGCACCGAAACGATCCTGCTGGTCGAGGACAACGACGGCGTGCGCCGCGTCTCCGCGCGGACCCTGCGCGACGGGGGATTCACCGTACTCGAGGCGGAGGACGGCCCGCAGGCGCTGGCGCTGGCCGCGGCGTTCGACGGCGTCATCCATCTGATCGTCACCGACGTCGTCATGCCGCACATGAACGGGCCGCTGCTCGCCCGCCAGCTGGTGCGGGCGCGGCCCGGACTCCGGGTGCTGTTCTCCTCGGGGTACACCGTCGACGCCATGGTGCGGAATGGCGAAATCGACCGAGGAATCTGGTTCCTTCCCAAGCCGCACTCGGGCCCCGCGTTGCTGGACAAAGTCCGCACCGTGCTCGACGCGTCGTCGTAGCACCGGAGGGAGCGCCAAGCGGCGCGTGCCGCCACGAGGCGGCGCGTGCCGCCACGAAGGCGGCACGCGCTCGACGCTGGTGTCAGCGCTCGTCGCTCGCTTCGGCGGCGTTCGCCACGTCCGTGACGCCGGCCGCGTGGACGATCTCGCTGTCCGTCAGCACGTGATCGATGTCGAGTAGCAGCTTCACGCGCCCCTGCGACTTGCCGAGGCCGAGCAGGAAATCGGTCGGCACGTCGAACCCGAACGACGGCGGCGGCTCGATCTCCTCGGGGGCGATGTTCACCACCTCCGACACCCGGTCGACGACGATGCCCATCTGGATGCCGCGCACCTGCACCACGATGATGCAGACGTCCTGCGTTTCCACCACCTCCATGCCGAACCGGATGCGCAGGTCGATCACCGCGATGACCTTGCCGCGCAGGTTGATGACGCCGCGAATGAAGTCGGGGGTGCGCGGCACGCGGGTCACCGGCATCATGCCGATGATCTCGTGCACCGTCAGGATCTTGAGACCGTACTCCTCGTTGCCGAGGAAGAAGGTCAGGTACTTGCCGGCATGCGTCCGTTGATCGGTGTGGACAGCTGTTGCGGTGCTCATGGCCTGCTCCGAAGGGGAGATGAAGAATCAGATGAAGGGGCCAGGACCGCCCCGCGTGGCGCGGGGCAGCCTCGGCGCAACGGCAACCCTCAGAACTCCGACGCCGCGTCCTCGTCGTCGCCGAACGGAATCACCGTGGCAGCTTTCGACACGGCCGCACGGTTGATCAGCGTCGGCGCCTTGCGCACGCTCGGAGGCGTGTGCGCTCGCTTGGCCGCCGACTTCGGTGCCGCGGCGGCCACGAAGCCCGTGCGTCCCGTCTGCAGCACGAACTGCCCCACCAGGCCCCGCACCTGCGTCGCCTGGCTCGTCAGTTCCTCGGCCGCACTCGCGCTCTCTTCCGCGCTCGCCGCCGTCTGCTGCGTCACGGCATTCATCTGCTCCACTGCCGTGTTCACCTGCCCGATGCCCAGCGTCTGCTGCTCGCTGGCCGCCGCCATCTCGGCCATCACTTCGCGCACGCGGTTGGCGCGCTTGGCGATGTCGACGAACGTCTCCTGCACATCCTTCGTCATCGTCACGCCCCGCGCCGTGTGTCCCACCGACTCCTCGATCAGCGCCGCCGTCTGCTTGGCCGCCTCGGCCGCGCGGATCGAGAGCGCCCGCACCTCGTCGGCCACCACGGCAAAGCCCTTGCCCGCGTCGCCGGCCCGCGCCGCTTCCACGGCCGCGTTGAGCGCCAGCAGGTTGGTCTGGAACGCGATCTCGTCGATCGTCTTCACGATCTTCGCCGTCTGGTCGCTCGACGACTTCAGCTTGCCCATCGCCGCGGCCAGTTCCACCATCTTCTCGCCGCCCTGATCCGTCCCCGTCTTGGCGGCTTCGGCCAGCGTTTCGGCTTCCTTGGCGCTCGCCGCGCTCGTCTTGGCCATCGACGTGATCTCGTGCAGGGAGGACGACACCTCTTCAATGGTGCTCGCCTCTTCGCTCGCCCCCTGGGCCAGCGACTGGCTGCTGGTCGCGATCTGGTCGGCGGCCGCGGCCACCTGTTCGGCCGCGCCCGAGATCTCGGCCAGCGTCTGCTGCAGGTTGTCGACGGCCGTGTTCAGGGCCACCTTGATCTTGCCGTGGTCGCCCTTGTAGTCGGAGGTGATGCGGGCCGTCAGGTCGCGCTCGGCCACGCGCTCCAGCACGGCCGTGGCATCGTTCACCGGGTCGATCAGCAGGTCGAGCGCGGTGTTGAAACCCTGCACCAGGTCGTGGTACGACCCGTGGAATTGCTGCGCGTTGCCGCGCGTGCCCAGGTCGCCGGCCTTGGCCGCGACGGTCAGCGTGTCGGTCTCGCTGATGAGCGCGCGGATGATCCCCTGCAGGTTGGTGTACGACGCCACGTTCTGCTGCGTCTTGCCGATGATGCCGTCCACCGTGCGGGCCACGTCGCCGATCTCGTCGGCGCGGTCGAAGTGCAGCGGCGTGGTGGACGCCTCGACGTGTACGGTCAGGTCGCCCTTGGCCATGGCGGTCAGGCCCTTCTCGAGGTCCGTGATGCACTTGTCCTTCAACCGCTCGACCCGCGCGACCACTTCGGCCAGTGGCCCGGTGAGCGAACGTGAAATCACGACGCCGAGCACGATGGCGAGGAGGACACCGAGGATCGATGCGGTAATCATGATCGTGCGGGAGGACGACACGACTGCGTCGATGGCGGTGCCCCGTTCCTCGGCCCGGGCAGCGACCTGCCGGGCCAAGCTGTCGAGCGCGGTTTCTGCCAGGCCGAAATCGACCTTTGCATCGCCGAGGAAGGCCTTCGACGCGTCCGTCACGTCGTCCCTGGCGAGCAGATCCTCGACCTTGTTCGTCTCGACGATGAAGGCGTCGACATCCTTGACGAAGTCCTTCCAGACGTTGTCGGCTTCCTGGGACCGCGGCACCTTGTCGAACGCGGCGCGCGAATCCTTGAGAATCCCGTCGCGAGTGGACTTCAGCTCGCGGCTGTACTCGTCGAACAGGGGCTGGTTCTTGTCGGTCTTCGCCAGCAACTCTCCGGCCTGCAGCCGGCGGATGTCGCGTACGGCGGCATCTATCCGGGCCAGGCTCGCCAGTTGCGGGACCGACTTCTGCGTGACTTCCTGCGACTGCGAGTCGATGGACGCAATCTCGCGCACGCCGACACCGCCCACGACCAGCGTCAGCACCGCTACGGCCAGGAAAGCGCCGATCAGCTTGGCCCCAACCTTCACGTTCTTCAACATGTGACCGTCCTCAGGGTGGTAGAGACGCCGACCTTACGGTCAGCGAGCTCGGGCAACGGAGGACGTGCAAACCCAGCGGCCGCCGTCGGCCCAGAGTGAACTTGGGTGACGGAGGCGGTGTAACCCTAGCGGCCGCCGTCGGCCCGTGAGGCGATTGTCGACGCGACCTGGCCGGTCTTTAGCGTCGCGCAAGGCGGACGGGCAGAAGCAGGGATTATCGTACCCGGCGGCGCTGCGATGCCCGACGTGCAGCGTGAGCAGTGCACCACTCCGCGACACTTTTTCGCCTGCGGAGGGGTAATGTGTCTGCTGCGCAGGGCCCGCGCGCGCGTCCAGGCGTTCCTTCGGGGTCGCATTGGCCGCTCCATCTACACATACTTAAGGGCCGCACCCGAAATCCACCGCTGGAGATCATGCTCGCGACGTTCCGCCCCGCCCTTCGCGTTGCCGCGATGACCGCTGCTGCCCTGACGCTGTCGGGATGCTCCATCAAGCGGATGGCCATCAACTCGCTGGGGAATGCCCTGTCCTCGGGCAGCGCCTCGACGTTCGCCAGGGACGAGGACCCCGAGCTGGTGCGCGATGCCCTGCCGTTCGCCCTCAAGACCATGGAAGGGCTGATCGACCAGTCGCCGCGCCATCAGGGACTGTTGACGGCGGCGGCCAGCGGCTTTACCCAGTACGGGTTCGCCTTCGTCCAGCAGGACGCCGACTTTGCCGAGGCGCAGGACCTCGAGCGCGCCACGCAGATGCGCCAGCGCGCCAAGCGGCTCTACCTGCGCGCCGCCGACTACGGGCTGCGTGGCCTCGAAATCGACCTGCCCGGCTTTCGCGACCGGATCGCGAGCGATCCGGATGCGGTGCTGGCGATGGCCGGCAAGAAGCAGGTCCCGCTACTCTACTGGACCGGCGCGGCGTGGGCCGCGGCGCTGGCCATCGACGTCAACGATGCCGACCTCGCCATCAAGCAGACGGCCATCGAGAAGATGATGCACCGCGCGCTGGCGCTGGACGAGGCGTTCGACCTGGGGACGCTGCACGACTTCTTCATCTCCTGGGAAGCCGCGCATGCCTCCACCGGCGGCTCGATGGCCAAGGCGCGCGAGCACTTTGCGCGCGCCACCGCGCTCGCGGCCGGCCGGCGCGTCGCCCCGTTCGTCTCGCTGGCCGAAGCGGTGTCGATCAACCAGAACAACCGCAAGGAGTTCGAGAAACTCCTCAACGACGCCCTTGCCGTCGACCTCTCCGCGGCTCCCGACCAGAAGCTGGCCAATGTGATCGGTCAGCGGCGCGCCCGCTGGCTGTTGAGCCGGATCGAGGACCTGTTCGTCAACTAAACCGACCATGCAATGACTCGCCGACATACGCTGCGCTTCACCCTCGTTTCCCTCGTCGTTTCCCTCGTCACCGGCCTCGCGCTGCCCGTCCGCGCGCAGGCGCCGGTGACGGTCAAGATGGCCACGCTCGTCCCCGAAAACTCCGCGTGGTTCCTCGTGCTCAAGGAAGTCGCCGACCAGTGGGGGAAGCTCTCGGCGGGCAAGGTCCGCGTCCTGCTATACCCCGGCGGACGCCAGGGCGACGATCCCGACGTGGTGCGCAAGATGAACCTCGGCACGCTGAACGCCGGCGTGCTCACGTCGTCGGGCCTCGGCGAGATCGAGCGCAGCATCTACGCCCTCAGCATCCCGATGGCGTTCAACGATTACGACGAAGTCTACGCCGTGCTCGACCAGATGCGCCCCAAGCTCGAGGCGCAGTTCTACGCCAAGGGCTTCGTGGTGCTCAACTGGGCCGATGGCGGATGGAACGCGTTCTTCTCCAAGGCGCCGGTCATCACGCCCGACGACATGAAGAAGCTCAAGCTCTTCAGTTGGGCGGGCGATCCCAAGACCACCGAGGTCTGGAAGAAGCTCGGCTTCGACCCGCGTCCCGCGCCGTCCACCGAACTGGTGACGGGCCTGCAGACCGGGCTGTTCGAGGCGTTCCTCGCCCCGCCGCAGGTGGCGCTGATCACGCGCTACTACGAACACACGAAGTACATGACCGACCTGGATTTTCAGATCCTCATGGGTGGCACCGTCATCCGCAAGGACGTCTGGGAGCGAATTCCGGCCGACCTGAGGCCGAAGCTGCTCGATGCCGCGCGCGCCGCGGGCGCCAAGCTGCAGCGAGCCATTCGCGACGAACACCAGCGCGACGTCGAGGCCATGAAGAAGGCGGGACTCACCGTGGTGTCGGTTGACGCCAGAGCGCGCGACGCCTGGCGGCGCGCGGCCGAGAGCGCGTACTCGCTCACGCGCGGCGGCGTGATGCCGGCCGACGCGTTCGATGACGCCATGCGCTACCGCGACGAGTACCGCCGGCAGAAGGGCGCCAGCCGGAAGTGAAGCGCCTCGCCACCGTTTTCCGGCGGACGGAACAGGGCATCCTGGTCGCCACGCTCGGCCTCGCAACTCTCCTGCCGCTGATCGACATGATTGGCCGCCCGCTGGGCGGGTTCCACCTGGTCGCGTCGGCGGAGTACGTACAGCAACTGACGCTCTGGCTGGCCTTCGTCGGCGGCATGGCCGCGACGAGCCAGGCCAAGCACCTCACGCTGTCGACGACGGAGTTCTTCGGCGAAGGGCTGGCCCGGCAGCTGTCGCGGCTGCTCTCGTACGCGGTGGCCGCGGCGGTCGTCGGCATCCTCGCCTACGCGAGCGCCAAGGTGGTGGCGGCCAACCGGCTTGAACCCAAGGTGCTTCCCATCGGGTTGCCGATGTGGATCAGCGAAATCATCATGCCGGCATCGCTGAGCGTCATGGCGCTGCTGTTCGTGTGGAACGCGTCGCCCAAGTGGTGGGGGCGCGGCGTGGCCCTCGCCTGCGTCGGCGGCGCATTTCTGATTGGCCTCGTGCCGCCGGAGCACGCGGCCATGCTGTGGCCGCTTGCCTTGCTCGTGCTGGCCGCCGCGCTGCTCGGCGCGCCGGTCTTCGTGGCAATGGGCGGCGTGGCGCTCGTGCTCTTTTTCCGCGAGGGGACGCCGGTGGCCGCCGTGTCGGCCGAAGTGTACCGGCTCATCGCATCGCCCACCCTGCCGGCCATTCCGCTGCTCACCGCCGCGGGGTACGTGCTGGCCGAGAGCGCGGCCGCCGAGCGGCTCGTGCGCTTCTTCCGCGCCGTCTTCGGCTGGATGCCGGGCGGCATCGCGGTAATGGTCGCGATGGTGTGCGCCATGTTCACCACGTTCACCGGCGGCTCGGGCGTGACGATCATCGCGCTCGGCGGGCTGGTCTACCCGATCCTGCGCAAGGACGGCTATTCCGAGGGCTTCTCGCTCGGCCTTGTCACGGCGTCCGGTTCGCTGGGGCTGCTCTTTCCGCCCAGCCTGCCCGTGATTCTCTACAGCGTGGTGGCAAGTTCGCGCGAGGCGTCGGTGCCGGCCGATCAGCTCTTCCTTGCCGGATTGCTGCCGGGGCTGCTGCTCGTCGTGCTCTCGGCCGGCTACGGCATCTTCGTGGGACGGCGCATCGTGCGCGAGAAGTCGGTCTTCTCGTGGCGTGAAGTCGGCGCGTCGGCGTGGGCGGCCAAATGGGAGCTTCTGCTCCCCGTGGTGATCATTGCGCTCTTCGTGACGGGCACCGCGACCATGCTCGAGACGGCGGCGGCGGCGCTGGCGTACACCGTCATCATCGAGTGCTTCGTCACGCGCGACATCAAGCTCTTCCGGGAACTCCCCGAAGTGCTGCTCAAGGCCGCCGCGCTCATGGGCGCCGTGCTGATCCTGCTGTCGGTGGCGATGGGGCTGACCAACTACCTGGTCGATGCGATGATCCCCGACGCGATCCTCGCGTGGGTGCAGCAGCACATCCATTCGCAGATCGTCTTCCTGCTGGCACTCAATGTGCTGCTGCTGATTCTCGGCAGCGTGCTCGAGATCTACTCGGCGATCATCATCCTCGCGCCGCTCATTGCGCCGATGGGCACGGCGTTCGGCATCGACCCCGTGCATCTCGGCGTGATCTTCCTGGCCAATCTCGAGATGGGGTTCCTGCTGCCGCCGGTCGGACTGAACCTCTTCCTCAGTTCGTCGCGCTTCAACCAGCCGCTGACGAGCCTGTATCGGCACGTGCTCCCCTTCCTCGTCATCACCGGGGTCGGCGTCCTGCTGATCACGTACCTGCCCTGGATGTCGCTCGGGGTGCTGGAGCTGGTGGGCAAGCGATAAGCGCTGCGGCCGTCGGATTTCCCCCTTCGCCCGAGGGTGGCTTTCCCGACTGCGAGGCCACTACGCGAGCCGCAGACTTTCTGCAAGGGTCCGACGATCCCGCACGCCATGCGCACCAGGGTGCGCGTCATCGCGGGACGGTCTGCGCGGCCCCCGGCACCGGGAGGCACCATGTCGAATCGTTCGCTCCGTGTGACGCTCGCCGCCCTCATCGTGGTGGCGCCGACGATCCTCCGCGCGCAGGAAGACGACATCGAGTTCGCGAAGGCGCGCAAGGAGTTCGTCGCCGGCCAGCCGCGCGCCGCCGCCAACACGCTCCTTGCGTCCAGCCTGGGAGTGCGCCAGCAGGTGGGACGCTGCCGCGACGTGGCGATCGGCACGGAGCTGCTCGAGGCCGAGAGCACGCTGGACAAGCTGGCGGGCGCGCTGCGTGCCGGCTCGGTAAAGGAGGTGAAGGCGCTCGACGAGACGCTCACCCGGATCGACCACGCGCTGGCGCGTCACTACGTGCTGCTCGTCAAGGCGACGCTGGCGCGTCCGCGCGCCGATAACATTCCGGTGGCGGCCGATGACCTCGAACGCGCCGCCCTCCATTTCGAACGTTCGGTCACGCTCGCCGGCGGCAAGCTCGGCGCCGACCAGACGGCGGCGATCGCCGAGGCGCGCAAGCTGTCGGCCGAGATCAGGGCGAGCAACGCGATGCCGGTCGGCACGTCGGCCGTTGTGGCATCGATGGAGAAGTTGCTGGAGCCGCCAGTCGGCGCCAAGTAAGCGGCCGGCATAACGAACCGGCGTCGCACGCGGCCGGTGTGCCTGCGCACCGGTAGCCGCACCCCGCTCAGTCGCAGCAACCGTCGGTGCACGCCGGCGTGCCGCGCAATCCATCCACGCCTTCGCGTGCGATGATCGGCGTCATGGCGAGGGCGGCCACCGGGTCGGCCCACCACCAGCCCAGCACGGCGTTGAGCAGCAGGCCGCCGAGCAGAATGACCGACAGCCACATGCAGAGCGACGTCTGTTTGGCCTCGGCCGTCAGCGCGCGACTCCCCAGCGCCACGCCAACCCGCCGCTTGGCGCGCGCGAGCAGCGGCATCACAAGGACCGAGGCGGCCGCCAGCGCGATGCCCACCGGGCTTTCGCGTGGTACATCGCCGGTCCAGAGCGCGCGGCCGGCATCCACCGCCACGTATAGGGCGAGCGCCATGAACAGCGCGCCGATCATCCGGTGGCCAAGACGTTCCGCGCGCTCGCGGCGGCTGTGGTCGGCGTCGGCGTCGAGGCGCCACAGCGCCACCGACGACGCGGCAAGCTCGATGCCGCTGTCGATGCCGAATCCCACCAGCGCCACCGAACCGGCGGCCACACCCGCGACGATGGCAATGATCCCCTCGAGCGTGTTGTACGCCAGGGTGGCGATGTTGAGCCAGCGGCTGCGCCTCACCAGCTGCGCGCGAAGATCCGTCGGGAGAGCGGGGGCGACCATGGTGGGCGAAAGCTAGCGGTGCCGCGCGGCGCGAGACACCGCGAGACACCGCGCTGTCAGCAGGTGCGCCCCGCGAGGAACCAGCACGACGCATGCGTCGACGTCTTCATGAAGGCCAGCAGCATGGCGCCCACCTTCTGCCGCGCCGTCGTGTTGGGATGCGTGAAGTCCGACTGGTAATCCTCGCTCAGCCAGACCAACCCGTCGGCGCGCGGCGTGCGACCGTCGGCCCAGAGGTACGGTCCCCACGCCAGCCACGGGGCGGTGACGCCCGGGCGCAGGTCGCCGGCCCGTGCATCGGCCGGTCCCGTGGCCCCCTGCCGGATCTGCGCCTCGATCAGCCACTTCACCGCGAATCCGGTTTCGTACGCGAACGGTTCGGGATTGAGCGTGCCGGGCTGGGCGTATCCCGCATAGATGCGGCTCGAGAGGAAGACGATCTGCAGGTTGGGATAGCGCACCTTGAGCGTGCGCACGAGGTTGCCCAGCCCCGCCACGATGGTGTACGCGTCGGCGTTGGCGTCGGGAAGCGGCGTGGTGGGACCCGGCGTCGCCTGCTTGAGCCAGACCGCCTGCACCTGCGCCTCGGTGACCCCCAGCGCCGCGAGGCGCTGATCGCGCACCGTCGTGTACGTCGGGTCCGTGGGCTGATCCCAATTGACGATGACCATGCCGCCCTGCGCGCCGTCTACGAGGACGAGATGCGCGCGATCCACCGCCGGGTCGGCAAGGGCCTGCCCCACGAACGACACCGACTGGCACGCCGTCGGGCCGGCGCCGCAGAACTCCTGCGTGGTGTTCGACATCCCCACCGAGAGCAGGACGATCTTGCCGTTCGGGTCGCTCTGCCCGGCGGCATTCAGCGGACGGATGGACCGCGCGAACGTCGTGCCGAGTGCCGCGTGCGCCGCGGGCATCGTGTTGGATCCGTCGGGATACAATCCGCCCTGGAAGCCGCGATATGTTGCGGTGCCCAGATCGGTGAGCGGCACGCGCAGCGTATCGGGCTTGGCCGCGCTGGTCGGCTGGGCGGGCGTGCCGCCCGACGAGCACGCGGTAGCGAGCACCGCGACGACCGGCAGCCAGGATCGCACGCGAGTCACGCGTCAATCGCCGACCGGAGTGCGCGCGGCGCTACGCGCCACGATGGCCCGACGTCTTGGGCGCGTGGACTTTCGGCGCGACCGGCGGCGCCGGAGGCAGCGACGGCTGATGCGCCTGCTCCTGTCCGGCCGGCGGCTTGCGCAGCTGCGTCTTGTGCGAACTGAAATCGGGAACCTTGGTGTTGTGCTTCTTCGACATGACAAGCTCCTCGCTGGCGGGTCTGCGCCGTGGCGCGGCCGTCCACGACGGCGGCCGCCTGCCCTGAATTTCCCGAACGTGCCGCCGCACCGCAATGCGGCACGATCAGTCGGGAAGCCGCCCGCGCCAGGCCAGCATTCCGCGCGCGCATCGATGGAACACGTCGACAGGCTCACAGAACATTAGCGGGCAGCCACCCACGATGCACGCGAGGCCGAGCGATCGCGCCTCGGCAATCGCCGCGTCCGACACGCTGCCGCTGCCAAAGGAGCGGTGAAACCAGAGCTGCCGAATGCCGCGCGCGGCCGCCTGGCGCACCACGTCGAGCGCCGCGTCCGGATGCGTCGCGACGACCACGCCATCGAGGTCGCCCGGGATCGACGACAGGTCCGGATAGCACGTCACCCCTTCCAGCGTGTCGGCGTGCGGGTTGACGGGAACGGCGTCGTAGCCGGACGCGCGCAGCTTGCGGAAGATCGCGTTCGCGCTCTGGCGCGCATCGCGCGACACGCCGGCCACGGCAAAACGCTTGCCGGCGAGAAACGTGGCAACGGACTCGGGGATCTTCGTCATGGCAGGAGTGCTGAAAGTATGTGCGTCCAAACTTATTCGCGATCCAGCGCCTCGCGCACCTTGGCGGCCAGTGCGCCCGGGGCGAACGGCTTCTGTATGAACGGCACCCCCTGCATCAGGATGCCGCGATGGGCAATGACGTCGGCGGTATGTCCGGACATGAACAGCAGCTTGACATCCGGGCGGATTTTCCGCAGCGCGGTGGCCAGGTCCAGGCCGCTCATCGCCGGCATCACCACGTCGGTCAGGAGCAGGTGGATCCGGTGCGGATGTTCCGACGCCCGGCGCAGGGCCTCCACCGGATTCGCCGCCGACAGCACGTCGTACCCCCACGCTTCGAGTACCCGCCGCGTGAGCCGCAGCATGGCAGGCTCATCTTCGACGATCAGGATGGTCTCGTCGCCGCGCCCGGCCAGCGCCACCGCGCCGCTGTGGCGCGCTGGAACTTCGCGACCGGCCATCCGGGGCAGGCAGATCTCGAAGGTCGTGCCGAGATTCAGGGCGCTGGACACCGAGATGAACCCGCCGTTTTGCCGCACGGCTCCATATACCGAGGCCAACCCGAGACCGGTCCCCTCGCCGATGTCCTTGGTCGTGAAGAAAGGCTCAAAGATGCGCGCCAGCGTCGCCGCGTCCATGCCGCACCCTGTGTCGTGCACGGTGAGGCGCACGTAGTCCCCGGGCGCCGCATCGACGCGCGTCGCACAGAACGCGTCGTCGATCACCTGATTCGCCGTCGCGATGGACACCACGCCCACCCCGTCGATGGCGTGCCGCGCGTTGACGACCAGGTTGGTGAGAATCTGGTCGACCTGCGACGGATCCATCAGGATCGGCCAGAGCCCGTTCCCCGGTACCCAGTCGAGCTGGATGTCCGCGCCGATCAACCGCTGCAGCATCGTGACCATGCCGGGCACGGCTTCGTTGAGGTCCAGCTCCCGGGGCTCGACGGGCTGCTGCCGGGCAAATGCCAGCAGCTTGCGCGTAAGATCGGCGGACCGCTGGGCCGCCTTGCGAATCTCGTGAAGATCGACATACAGCGGATGTGCCGCGCTGACCTGCTCCAGGGCCATCTCGGCGCTGCCGAGGATCACCCCGAGCATGTTGTTGAAATCGTGCGCCACGCCGCCGGCCAGCAGGCCCACCGACTCGAGGCGCTGGGACTGCTGCAGTTGATGTTCGAGCGCCTCCTTCTCCTGCTCGGCACGCTTGCGCTCGTCGATGTCCTGCAGGGCACCGTGGATGCGCACGATTCTTCCCGACGCGTCCCGCTCGGCTTCGCCCACGACCCGTCCCCAGAAACGACGACCGGTGCGCGCGATCATCTGTACTTCGGCGTCGAACGGGACGCCATGCGTGCGACACCGCTGGTAGAGCCCCACCATGGCCGCGCGCGATTCCTCCGCGCCGTACGCGGCAATGGCATCGGCGACCGTCAGGCCGGTGCCCGGCGGCGCATCGAGCAGGCGGCGCGTTTCCTCGCTCACCAGCAGATGCTGGTTCTCCACCTCCACCGCCCACCCGCCCAGCCGGGCGGCGCTCGCCGCGATCTTGCGCAAAGCGTCGGCGCTGCGGACAGCGCGTTCCGCCTCGCGGCGCGCCGTGACATCGCGCGCCACGACCAGACGCGCCGGCCGCCCCCGAAAGAGAAGCGGGTGCGATCCGATCTCCACATGGAGAATGCGCCCGTCGCGCACCCGGTGACGCCAGTCGCCGCTCACCGTGAGCTTGTCCGTCAGCGCATCCACGAAGCGCTGGAATGCCGGCACATCCTCGGTCGGACGAATGTCGGCGATCGTCATCGCCTGGAATTCCCGGCGCGAATACCCGTAGCGACTCACCGCGGCGTCGTTGACGGCCAGGAAGCGCAGCGTCTCCCGGTCATACACCCACATCGCCTCGGGATGCGCTTCGAACAGGGCGCGGTACTGCCGTTCCTGCTCGCTCAGATGTTCTCCCGCCCGCTGCCGCTCGGTGATGTCGCGGAACGACCACACCCGACCGATGCGCGTGCCCTCCATGCGCACCGGCACCGAGAATCGCTCGAACGTCCTCCCGTCCTTGAAGCGCAGCGTGTCCATGTCCTCGGCGACCGACCCGTACAGCGACCGCACCTTGGCAATGAAGAGGTCCGGCGCTTCCAACTGGTCGAGCACGAAGTCGAGCAGAACCTGATTGTCGCCGTCGGCGAGGAGCGCCTGCGGAATGCGCCACAGCTCCAGGAAACGCTGGTTCGTGTGAAGAATCTTTCCCTCGTCGTCCACCGCGAGAATGCCGTCGGCGGTGGAATCGAGAATGGCGCGGAGCTCCGTCTCGAACGCGCGCTGCGCGCGCTCGGCGTGCTCGCGGCCCGCCATCTCGGCCGTGAGCGGGCGCAGCACCTCGAGGTAGAGAATCGGAAAAAGCACGACGACCAGCAGCGAGGCGTCCAGCACCACGAACGCCCACAGCCGCGACGCCGTCGAGTGCGCGAGCAGCAGCATCACCAACGCTTCGCCAAGGAAAATGCTCGCGCCGAGCGCCAGGAACTGCCGCGTGGCCGATTGCCGGAGCAGCGCGCGGAAGCGAGCCTTCACCGACCGGTTATCCACGGGCGTCCCGCCGGCCAGGCAGGCTGCGGCCGCCTGTCTCCTCGCCCTGCGACTTCCGATCGGTCGACGCGACCGTCGATACCGGTTGAGGTGAATCCTTCATCGGTTCTCCTCGGCTACTGCAGAAACGCGAGCTATCCAACTTCGACCGCCGCGCCGGGACGCACCGAGCATGGCACCCGGACGTACCGCCGTGGAAGGGGGATTCACCTGCACAATGGGTCCGGAAAATGCCCACCCGAACTGGCCCGGTGCACACGGTGGTGCGCGACGACGATATCGCCGAGTCTAGTGCGCCCCTCCCTCAAGCGATAGATCGGCGGCACGGGACGCATCCTGAAGCGCGGCGTCGCCTACCGCACGACGACCCCGGCCATCACGCCCCGCCGCGGCGCCGGGAGCCGCGTGATATCGTCGTACCGGGCATCGAACGCGTTGGTGAGATCGAGGAACAGTTGACCGCACCACACGGACCTTGCCACGCGCACGTCGGCGACGGTGTAGGCCCGCTCCCCGCTCCGCTGCGCATTGCGCACGCCGGCCGACACGAACGCGCGCGTGCCCAAGGGCCACTGCCCACGCAGGAGCACGCTGCGCGTGAGAGCGCGGAGGGCGTACTTCGATTCGAACGCGGGGTCGGCGTCCGAGTGCACCCGGATGAACGTTGCCCCGGACGTGAACGCCGCGGGGCCAAGATGCACGCCGCCAAGCTCCACCTCGACGCCATCGAAGGTGGCCCGGTTCACATTACGCGTCTCCCACACGCCGCCCGTGGCCCGTGGACGCGCCCAGTCGATGAGCCCGTCCGACTGCCTGCGAAAGCCGGCAACGGCGAGCGTCGTCCCGTGGCCGAGACGCAGGTCCACCCCCGTCTCACCCGTCCACGAGGTCTCCGGCCGCAGGTCGGCTCGGCCGCGATTTGACGGATCGGTATAATAGCGTTCCGTCCACGTGGGAGTTCGGAAGGCGCGGCCGAACGAGGCCCGCAGACGCACCCTGCGCGCAATTGCCAGGGTCCCCGACATGGACGGCGACACGAACGTGCCAAACGCCTCGTGGTCGTCGGCACGCACCCCCACGCGCAGCGCCCCCGGCCCGCGCGACGCGGACCCTTCGGCAAACGCGCCGAGCCGGCGCTCGGTCCGGTGGCCGAGTCGCTGGCTGGCGATGGCTTCGCTCACCAGTTCGCCGCCGGCGACCAGCGTACCGTTCCCCGCGACGCGGGCACTGAACACCACTTCGCCGCCGGATTGTCGCGACTGGTGGATGTTCTCGTAGTACGACGGGTCGTTGCGCTTGAGGATGAAATCGTCGTCGTGCACCCGGCGCCACGCCCGCGGGCGAACCGCGAACCGGCCGACCTGCCCCGACCAGCCGAGCGACAGCGCCTGCGTGCGCGTCTTCTCGAACGACGCGAAGGGGGAGTAGAAGCCGTCGGCGCCGAAGTCGCGCAGCCCCCAGCTCGCGTCGGCGTTCAGCGTGCCGGCGCGCACCGGCAGCGCCGCCGCCGCGCTGACTTGCCGCACGTTGAAGTCGGTGCCGGGACGATGGCCGTCACCACGCCACCAGTCGGCGCCGGCGGCGAAGTGCGCGCCGGCGAGCGGCCCTTCGCCGAGCGACGTCGCACCGGCCGCACCGAACCGCCGCGAGGCGTTGCTGCCCCCTTCGACGCGCAGTTCGCCGCCACGCCGTTCGGGGCCGCGCGTGACGATATTCACCACCCCGCCCACCGCGTCCGGACCGAAGAGCGATGAAGCCGGGCCGCGCAGCACCTCCACGCGTTCCACGCGCTCCAGCGGAATGCCGAGGTCGAGATCGAAGTGCCCCGATTGCGGATCGCTCATGCGCACCCCGTCGACCATCACGACGACCTGTTCGAACGACGCGCCCCGCAGAGAGAGATCGGCTTGCGCCGCGGAGCGCGCATCCAGATCGGCCCCGATCGCCCAGCGCAGGGCCTCCTGCAGCGAGCGCACCGGCAGGACGGCGAGGTCGGAGCGGCTGAGAATCTGCACGCCGCGCGTGCGCGGACCATCGCCGGCGCGCGATTCCACGCGCACCTCGACCGTGTCGAGCCTGGCCGGCGGCGTCTGACCGCGCGCGACGCGCGCAACGCCAAGGGCGAGAACAACAACGGCGAGCAGTCGGCAGCAACTCGTGTGCACGGCGGGCATCTTCATGCGATGGACGGTGAGGAGTGGAGTCCATCAAGATAATCGCGACCCGCCGCCGCGCCGCTTACCGCGGAATCACCGGCAGCCGCACCCGCGACGGATGCGCACTGTCGTGCAGCACACGCTGGTGCGCACTGACAAATGTCGTCTCCCGTTCGTTGTCCCCGCCGGTATTCAGGTTCCGGTCGTATTTCGGAAACGCCGCCGACGCCACCGTCACGCGCAGCCGGTGCCCGGCCGGAATGACGATGCCCGTGTACCACAGGTCGATAGAGTACTCTCCACTCTCCCCCGCCCCCAGCAGTTTCGGCTTGTCGAAGCCCTCGCGGAATCGCGCGCGCGCCACGCCGTCCTGGATGCGCAGCACGCGTCCGTCGGGATAGACGTCGAGCAGCATCACGTTCCAGTCGGTGTCGCGCGCGTCGGTGGCGGCAAAGAGCGTGGCCGTCATCGGGCCCGTGATCTCCATCGGTTTGGCGAGCGGCGCGGTCGTGAACGTCAGCAGGTCGCGGCGCTCGGCGTGGACCTTCGCGTAGTCCTCGTTGAGGCTCAGCTCGAGTTCCCGCGCGTCGATCAGGTATGGCGTCGGCTTGGCCGGGTCGTAGGTGAACGTGTCTGCCGGTTCCGCCCTCGGTGCGATCGTGTCGAGCGTGCCATCGCCCGAGCCGCCATTCGCCTTGCCGCCCGAGTGCAGGTAGAAGTCGGTCCATGCCGTGCGTGCCAGCGGGAACTCCTTCTCCTTGCGCCACGTGTTGTCGCCCGTGATGAAGATGTCCACCGGCGGTTCGCGATCGACGCCGTTGTCGATCCCCTTCAGGTAATGGTCGAACCAGCGGAGTTGCAGCATGCGCGAGTCGATGCGCGCCTGCGGCCCGAAACTCCCATTCACGTAGTCGATGCCCTTGTGCGCGCCGGCATCCATGAAGAGCCGCTGAAAGGGCTTCGTCTTCAACGAGTCCATGCCCATGTAGTTGCGGATCGTGCCGCGCGCGTCGTCGTACCAGCCCCCGATGCCGAGCACGGGCACCTTCACCCGGCGCAGCCGCGCCTCGATGCTCAGGCCGCGCCAGTAGTCGTCGAGCTTCTGGTGGTCGAACCAGTCGTTCCAGTACTTGGGCCGCCCGCACCCCGCCTTCTCCGCGCTCGCGATCACCGGCAGGCTGTTGAACGCCGTCTCGACATCGAGGTTGCTCATGTCCGACATGGTCTCGCGCACCTGCGTGAGACAGAGCCACGGCACGATGGTGGGCGAAAACACCATGTCGATGTACGGCACGATGCGCAGCGGATCGGCCGTCGCCACCGCGGGCGCAATGGCCGCCAGATGCGGCGGTGCCGCGATGGCCGCATACCAGGCGTACAGCCCGGGGTTGGACCGCCCGATCATTCCCACCTTGCCGTTGGCGCCGGGGAGACGGGCCGCCCACTCCACCGCGTCGTAGCCGTCGCGCTCCTGCAGCGCGTTCATGTCGAGCACGCCGCCGGAGCCGCCGCGTCCGCGCACGTCCTGCTTCACGTAGATGAAGCCGCGCGACGCCCAGAACATCGCCGCCGTCGTGTCGATGCGCAGGTACGGCGTGCGCTCCATTACCACGCCGAACGGCCCGTCGCCCGACGGCGTCGCGACGAAGTTCATCAGCACCGTGCCGTCGCGCGTCGTCATCGGAACGGCCGGCGCGATCGCGACCGCGTGGCCGGAGTCCGACACGGCACCGGGCCAGAGCCGGTAGAACGGCTCGTACTCGGGCGGCGACGTCCGGCGAACGAGCCAGACGCGCTGCGTCGGGTCCTTGCCGCGATAGTACTGCCCGGCAATCGTGTCGCGCGACATGCGCGCCCGAATCGACGTGCCGGGCGCCAGGTCGATGAACAACGAATCGCCGGCCACGACGATGCCGTGAATCGTCTCCATCCGCGCGCCGTTGCGCCGCTTGATCCACGCCCCGGCCGTGTCGGCCGTCTCGAAATGCGCAAAACCGAACCGCCGCAGCGCGTCGAATCCGCCGCTCGGCTTGGCGCCGAGCATGCGATAGTAGTCCCAGTCGCCGCGCAACGCCGACGCGCCGTCGCCACCACACGACGTCAGGCTGAAAAGCACGGCCGCGGCGAAGCCGGCCACGACGCGCCGGGAAGAGGCGGGAACCGTTCGAGGAGAACGCATGATGTCGTTCGAGGTCGAGGGTGAGGCGTCGCCGACACACCCGAGCACTGATGCGGACGGGACGCGTCGATACGTTGCGGCCATCGCCGCCGTCGCGCAACCAGTGGCGTCCCGGCGTCCCGCGGCGACATACTATCCCGAACGCGATTCAAGAGGAAATCGACGTGCGCATCAGCGACATGAACTGGATGCAGGTCGAAGCATACCTGCAGCACGACGACCGCGCCGTGCTGCCGCTCGGCAGCACCGAGCAGCACAGCCACCTGCGGCTCACGGTGGACGCCATTCTCCCCGAACGCGTCGCCGCCGACGCCGCCGAGCCGCTCGGCATCCCGGTCTTTCCCGCCCTGTCGTACGGCGTCACGCCGTACTTCCGCGAGTTCCCGGGCACCATTTCGCTCCGCGTCGAGACGCACCTGCGCGTCGTGCGCGACATCCTCGACAGCATGGCGCACAGCGGCTTTCGCCGCATCCTCATCGTCAACGGCCACGGCGGCAACGGCGCCGTGCAGCAGTTCGCGCAGGAGTGGGCCGCCGACCACGCCGATTGCCGCGTGATCTTCCACAACTGGTGGAACGCGCCGCGCACCTGGGCCAAGGTGCAGGCCATCGATCCCGTCGCATCGCACGGATCCTGGATGGAGAACTTTCCCTGGACTCGGCTCCCCGGCGTTGCCATGCCTGCCACGCAACGGCCGATGGTCGATCTCGCCCGGGTGCGCGCGCTCGACCCGGTCGCATTGCGCGCCTACCTCGGCGATGGCAACTACGGCGGCCTGTACCAGCGATCCGACGACGAGATGCTCGCCCTCTGGCAGGTGGCGGTCGACGAGACCCGGAGCCTGCTCACGGGCCCGTGGGGCAACGGATCGTAGCGGAGCCGATACCAATGAGAACTCTCATCTGGGGCGCGGGCGCGATCGGCGGCACCCTCGGCGCCTACCTCGCGCGGGCCGGCCACGACGTGACGCTGGTCGACACGGTCGACGAACACGTCGCCGCGATCAATCGCGCGGGCCTACATGTCACCGGACCCATCGCCGATTTCACCGCCCGCCTCCCCGCCTTCACACCCGACACCGTGACCGGCGCGTGGGACACGATCGTGCTCGCCACCAAGGCGCACCACACCGAACCGGCCGCCCGCGCGCTCGCGCCGCACCTGAGTGCCACGGGATGCGTGGTCTCGGCCCAGAACGGGCTTAACGAACTCGCCATCGCGCGCATCGTCGGTGCCGAGCGCACGGTGGGCGCGTTCGTGAATTTCGGCGCCGATTACCTCGAACCCGGAGTGATACTCTACGGCGGCCGCGCTGCCGTGGTGGTGGGCGAAATCGACGGCCGCATCACGCCGCGCGTCACCGCCATTCGCGACGCGTGGGCCGACTTCGACGAACGCGCCTTCGTCACGCCCAACATCTTCGGCTTCCTCTGGGGCAAGGAAGCCTACGGTGCCATGCTGTTCGCCACCGCGCTCACCAACGAATCGATCGCCGACGCGCTGGCCATGCCGGCGTACCGGCACCTGTACATCGCCCTCGCCCGCGAGATTCTCGCCGTCGCCACCGCGCGCGACGTCACGCCCGAAGGGTTCGACGGATTCTCCCCGGCCGCGTATCTGCCGTCGGCGCCGAGCGGCGCGGCCGAGCGGTCGCTCGACGATCTCGTCGCCCATAATCGCCGCTCGGCCAAGACGCACAGCGGCATCTGGCGCGACCTTGCCGTGCGGAAGCGGCCGACCGAAGTCGACGCGCAGCTCGGCATCGTCGTGACGCTCGGGGCCGAAGCCGGCGTCGCGGCGCCGCTCACCGCACGCCTCGTCGAGCTGATTCACGACATCGAGCATGGCGTCCGCGCGCAGTCGCTCGACACGCTTGACGCGCTCGCCACGATCCACCCCAACACCGCCCCTCAATGAACCTCGACTTCACCGGCCGGACGGCCATCGTCACCGGCGCCGCGCACGGCTTCGGACGCGCCATCAGCTTGGCGTTCGCCCGGCGCGGCGCGAGCGTCTGGGCCTGCGACCTCGTCGACGACGAGCTGCGCGAGACGCAGCACCTCTGCCACGCTGATGGCGGGCTCTGCACCACTCGCGTGGTGGACGTGCGCGACCCGAAGGCCGTGAACGCCCTGGTCGCCGACGCCGCCGTCGCCACGGGGTGCGTCCACATTCTCGTCAACAACGCCGGCGGCGTCCTCGGCCAGGTGGGACGCCCGCTCGAGGAAGTGACGCCCGACGAATGGCGCAGCATCTTCGAAGTCAACGTCAGCGGCGCGTTCTACCTGTCGCAGGCGGTCGCGCCGGGCATGAAGGCGCAGCGCTTCGGCCGCATCGTCAACATCTCGAGCGGCGCCGGGCTGGGCATCAGCCTCACCGGCATTCAGGCCTACGCATCGGCCAAGGCGGCGCAGATCGGGCTCACGCGACAACTGGCACACGAGCTGGGACCGTGGGGCATCACGGTCAACAACATCGCGCCGGGATTCGTGCGCTCCAATGCGTCGACCGAACGCCAATGGGAATCGTACGGCGCCGAGGGGCAGCGCTCGCTGGTCGAACGGATCGCGCTCAAGCGCCTTGGCACCCCCGACGACATCGCCAACGGGGTGCTCTTCTTCGCCTCGGACTACGCCAACTGGATCACCGGGCAGGTGCTCTCCGTCGACGGCGGCCGGTGATGTCCAACGAACAGGTGCTCGCCCATCTCGAGGCGCATCACGAGCACATTCTCTCCCAACTGATCGAGTTCGCCGCCATCCCCAGCGTCAGCACCGATCCCGCGCACGCCGCCGACATGGGCGCCGCGGCGCAGTGGGTCGCCGCGCAACTCGCCGCCGCCGGTCCGCTGTCGGTACGCACCATCGCCACCACCGGCAACCCGATCGTCTATGGCGAGTGGCTCGGCGCGCCCGGCAAACTCACCGTGCTCGTCTACGGCCATTACGACGTGCAGCCGCCGGACCCGCTGGAGAAGTGGACGAGCCCGCCATTCACCCCCACCGTGCGCGACGGTCGGCTCTACGCCCGCGGCGTCTCCGACGACAAGGGACCGATGCTGATCCCGATCAAGGTCGCCCAGGCCTTTTTCGCGACAGCGGGCGCGCTGCCGATCAACGTCAAGTTCATGCTCGAGGGCGAGGAGGAGATCGGCAGTCCCAGCCTCGACGGGTTCATCGCGCAGCACAAGGCGTTGCTCGCCGCCGACGTCGTGCTGTCGGCCGACGGCGCGATGTGGCGCATCGACGAACCGTCGCTGACCGTCGCGAGCCGCGGCCTGGCCGGGCTCGAGCTGACGCTCACCGCCGCGTCCAAGGACCTGCATTCGGGCCGGCACGGCGGTGGCGTCGCCAACGCCCTGCATGCCATGGCGCGCCTCATCGCGTCGCTGCACGAGAGCAATGGCCGAGTGGCCGTGGCCGGATTCTACGACACGGTGCGAGAGCTTTCGGCCGACGAGCGCGCCGCCATCGCGGCCCTGCCGTTCACGGAAGCCACGTACCTCGCGCAGATCGGCGCGCCCTCCGCGTTCGGCGAGCCGGGATACACCCTGCTCGAACGCCAGTGGACCCGGCCGACCGTCGAAGTCAACGGCATGTGGGGCGGATACGAGGGCCCCGGGCAGAAGACGGTGCTCCCGAGCGAGGCCCACGCCAAGATCACCTGCCGGCTGGTGCCCGACCAGGATCCGCTGGAGATCGTGACGCTCGTGACACGCCACCTCGAGGCCCACCTGCCGCCGGGCACGCGGCTATCGATCACACCAGGCGATCACGGCTCGCCGGCCGCCCACATCGATGCGAATCACTTCGCGCTCAAGGCCGCCGATGCGGCGTTGCACGCGGTGTATGGCGTGCGGCCGCTGGTGGTCCGCATGGGCGGCACCGTGCCGATCTCCGAGCTGTTTCAGCGCCACATGGGCTTGGCCACGGTCTTCTTCTCCTTCTCCACGGCCGACGAAGACTACCACGCCCCCAACGAGTTCTTCCGCATCCACCGGCTGCACGAAGGGCTCGAGGCATGGGCCCGCTACTGGGACATCCTCGGCGAGGTGCGCGCATGACGCAGGCGGAACCCGGCTCCCAAAATGACATGACGCCCCGCCGCGACAACGGCGCGACGCCACCGTCCCAGCTCGCCCAAGCCGAGGCAAACGTCGAGGCGCACAGCGCGTCGCTCAAGAAGGAACTCGGCGTCCGCGACCTCGCCCTCACGCAGATTCTGTTCATCGTCGGCCTCACCTGGATCGGCGTCGCCGGCAAGCTCGGGCCGTCGCATGTCGTCTTCTGGCTGCTCGCCCTCGCGCTCTTCTACCTGCCGTCGGCCGTCGTCGTGATGTACCTCAACCGGCTGATGCCGCTCGAGGGCGGGCTGTACCAGTGGGCCAAGCTCGGCTTCAATCAGACGGTCGGCTTCATGCTCGCGTGGAACCTCTGGCTCTACGTCATCGTGTTCACGTCGGAAGTCGGGCTGCAGGCGTCCACGTACCTCTCGTACGCGTTGGGGCCGAGCGCGGCCTGGATGACCACCAGCACATGGTTCGTGGCCCTCGCGTCGGCGGTGATCCTCTCCCTGATGATCGTCGCGTCGACCATCGGCCTGTCGGTCGGCAAGTGGGTGCATAACACCGGCGGCGTCATGATGCTCACCATCTTCGGCGTCCTGCTGCTGCTCCCCGTGCTCGGCCTGCTCACCGGCCATCTCCGGGTGTATCACCCGTTGCACACGAGCATTCCGTCGTTCTCGTGGTACAACCTCAACATCCTCGGCAAGCTCGGCTTCGGCGCCCTCGGCGGCTTCGAGTACATCGCCATCCTCGCCGGCGAAACGCGCGCCCCCGCGCGATCGGTCGGACGATCGGTGCTCATCGCGGCGCCGATCATCGCGCTGATGTTCGTGCTCGGCACCAGTACGGTGGTCGCGTACATCCCCACCGAGCAGATCGACCTCATCGGCCCGCTGCCGCAGGTGTTGCGCGCCGGCTTTGGTCCGTTCGGCATCGCCGGGCCGCTCGTCACCATCGCCATTCTCATGACGCTGGGCATGCGCGTGGCCCAGGCCAGCGTGAGCTTCACCGCCGTCACGCGGCTGCCGATGGTCGCCGGGTGGGACCGCATGCTGCCGGCCTGGTTCAGCCGGCTGCACAGCACGTACAAGACGCCGGTGAACTCGATTCTGCTCGTCGGCGCCTGCTCGTTCGGCATCGCCCTGCTCAGCCTGGTCGGCGTCGGGCAAGCCGAGGCGTTCCAGTTGCTGTTCAACGCCAGCGGCGTGTTTTATGCGCTGACGTATGTCGTGATGTTCGCCATTCCGCTGTTCGGCCTGCGCGGTGTGTCGCCGCGGCCCCCCGCCTGGCTGCGGGTGGCGTCGTGGTCGGGGCTGCTGATGACGCTGCTGTACATCGTCTTCGCGGTCTTCCCGATCATCAAGGTGGCGAACGCAGCGACGTTCGGGCTCAAGATCACGCTGGTCGTCGTGGTGATGAACCTCGTCGGGCTGGGCATTCTGGTGTCGGCGCGGCGGCGGGCGGCGACGTAGACGGCGGACGGCGGACGGCGGACGGCAGACGGCGGACGGCAGACGGCAGACGGCATCGGAGAATCAGCTGACCTTGCCGCGCGCGTCGCACACCGGCACGCCCGGCTGCCGCGCCGCGTAGTCCACGATCAGCCGGTCACACGTCAGCAGCGACAGCCCGTGCAGTTGCGCCTGGGCCAGCAGAATGCGGTCCACGGGATCGCCGTGGCACTCTCCGGGCAATCGCGTGCTCTGAATGAGCGCGTCCCGCGTCACCGGCAGCGGCTGGACGCCCGGCGCGTTCGCCGCCCGCTCGAGCCAGAGCGTGGGAGCAAGCGAGAGCACCAGCTTCCCCTTGGCCGCCTTCAGCGACACCTCCCAGTACGACATGTCGCTCACGAACAGACGCGCGTCCGCCGCGGCGGCGGCCACCAGCGCCATAGCCGACTCGGCCATCAGGCCCCGCGTGCCGTCGAGCGTCCAGAGCCAGATATGCGTGTCGAGCAGCAGCGCGTCCGTGCGCGCGGCGCGTGACGCAGCGCGCCAGAGCGCGGACTCCGCGACGCGCTGCCCGCGCGCTCGGCGCGGCGAGCCGTACGACGCCATCAGCGGGATTTCCGGTCGAGCGGGTCTGCCTCCGAGGGACGCCAGGCGTCGTGATCGGGCGCGACGATATCGCCGTGCGCGACCACCGTACCCCGCAGAAAACCGAACGGCGATACCGTCGCCGAGTCCGCCGGCACCACCTTCACCACGGGGCGACCGTGCTTGGTGACCACCAGCTCGATGCGCGTCGCCTCCACCTCGTCCATCAAGTCGAGGCAGGTCGCCTTGAACGTGCTCGCCTGGATGGTGCGCGGGGCGGCCGCGGCGCGGGCGGCGCCCGGGGCCTTTCGCTTGCTGGCCATACGCTGCTCCTTATCTGACCATGGTCATATTACCATGGTCAGATAAGATAAGCAATGCTGGATCACCGCGGCGGCGCCTTCACCGGCGCCGCCGGCATCGGCGGCAGCTGCACCTTCTTCCCCTCCAGCTGCTTGAGCAGCTCGGCCACGGTCCGCTCGAGCTGCGGGTCATGTCCGGCCAGCACCGACTTGGGATCATTCTCCACGTTGATGTCCGGGTCGACCCCGTACCCTTCGATCACCCACTCCCCCTTCGCGCTCGCCAGTCCCGAGATCGGCACGTTGATGCCGCCGCCATCGATCAGCGGCACGCCGCCGCTGATGCCCACCACGCCCCCCCACGAACGGCGACCGATGAGCAGGCCGAGCCCTGCCTGCTTGAACATGTACGGGAAGATGTCGCCGTCGCTCGACGACCGTTCGTCGAGAATGGCGGCCATCGGCCCGATGAACACGCCGTCTGGATACGTGCTGCCCAGACTGTTGCCCACGCGCCCGTAGTTCACGCCGAGGAGCTTGCGGCGGAGACGCTCGATGAGCATCCGCGAGACGTTGCCGCCGCCGTTGGCGCGGACGTCCACCACCAGCCCATCCTTGTCGAGCTGCCCGTAGTACCACTTGATGAACTCGCGGATGCCGGGCGCGCCCATGTCGGGAATGTGCAGGTAGCCCAGCCGGCCGCCCGAGAGTTTGGTCACCATGTCGCGGTTGCGTTGCGTCCAGTCGAGGTAGGCCAGGTCGCTTTCGCTCCGGATCGGGTCGAACGTGATGGTCCGCGCGCCCTCGGCGGTGGGCCGCGTGTTCACCGTCAGTTGCACCGGGCGGTCGGCCTTGCCGCGCAGGAGACGGTACGGATCTTCGTCGGCGCGCAGCTCGGCGCCGTCGATCGCCAGCACATACTCCCCTTCGGCCACGTTCACGCCTGTTTCGGTGAGCGGCGAGCGGTAGATCGCCTCTTCGTTTTCCCCGCGGTAGATCTTCGCGATCTTGTACTTCCCCGTGGCGGCATCAAGCGCAAACCGCGCGCCCGGCAAGGCCACCGGAATGCGCGCCGGCTCGGCGAAGTCGCCGCCGGCCACGTACGCGTGCTGGATGGTGAGTTCCGACACCATCTCGCTGATCACGTAGTTCAGGTCGGAGCGATGCGCGACGAACGGCAGCCACCCCTCGTAGCGCTTGCCGATGGCGGCCCAGTCGAAGCCGTGCATGTTGGCGACGTAGAAGTAGTCGCGGTAGCGCCGCCAGACTTCGTGGAAGATCTGGTTCCATTCCTGCTGCGGATCGCGGTCCACCATCAGGCCGGCGGTGCCGATCGCCTTCTTTGACGCCGCGCCCGCGGCGGTGGCGTCGTAGAGCGCGAGCTGCCCGACCGACCGCACCAGGACCTTCGAGCCGTCCGCCGACACCGTCCAGCTGCCGGCATTCTCCACCAACGTCGTGACCTTGCGATCCTTGAAGCCGTAGAGCTTGAGCGCCGGCGTGCGGTCGCTGGTGCGGCCGTAGTAGAACGACGACCCCACGCCGAAGACCAGGTAGCCCTTGATGGCGCGCAACCCGGAGAGGTTGTCCGCCTCCACCGGCACGCGGGTGACGCGCGCGGCGAGTCCGTCGAAGTCTATTGCGAACTCGGCCGCCGCCGCTGAAGGCGCGGGTGCCGGCGCATCGACGGTCACTTCGTCACTCTGCGGCGGGAACGGATGCTTCACCGACTTGCGCAGCGCCACGGCAAAGATGCCCGTGCTCCGGTTGGTCGCGTAGTTGAACTCGGCGCCCGAAATCTGCGGCGCGAATTCCCGGTCGCTCAGGTAGTACAGGTAGTTGCCGTCGGGATCCCACGCCGGATTGTTCGCGTCGAACTGCCCGTCGGTGACGGCGTGCAGCTGGCCATCCTTGGGACTCCAGATGTTGATCCGGCCGAAGCCGTTCGCTTCGCGAAGACTGAACGCGAGGAAACCGCCCTTGGCCGACCAGGCGTAGTCACCAATCTGGCCGCGCAGCGTGGAGGCGACGGTCGTGACCTTGCGGTCGTCGAACGAGAACGTGTACAGCTTGCCGTCCTTGTCGCGGAAGGCAATGCGCTTGCCGTCGGGGGACCAGACGAGGCCGAAACGCTGCACCGTGCCGCCGTGCGTCAGCTGCTCCGGCGGGGACGCGCCCGCCTGATCGACGACGTACAGCTCTTCCTCGCCGCTCTTGTCGGAGATGAAGGCGATGCGCGCGCCGTCGGGAGACCAGGCCGCCTCGCGGTCGTGGGCGCCGCTCGAGTTCGTCAGGTTGCGCGTCGGGCCCTTTTCGATGGGCACCGTGAAGATGTCGCCGCGCGCGGTGATCACGGCGCGCTCCCCCTTGGGCGAGAGGTCGAAGTCCTCGATCTGGCCCGCGGCGGAGACGCGCGACGGCCGCTTCCATAGTCCGTCGTCGGGCACGTTGATGCCAATCGCCTTGCTCTGTCCCGTCCTGGTGTCGAGCACCTGGAGTTCGCCATTCAGCTCGTACACGATGCGCCCCGCGTGGTCGCTGCTCGGCCAACGCACGTCCCAGGTGGTACCGCGCGTGATCGCGGTCGTCTTCGCCGAACCGATGTCGTAGGCGTAGAGATTGAACGTGCCCGTGCGATCGGAATTGAAGTAGATCGTGCCGCCCATCCACATCGGGTCGCGGTCGGAGCGCACGTCATCGATGATGCGCTTCGCGTCAGCCGTCTTGGTATTGAAAACGAAGAGATCGTTGGCCATGCCGCCGCTGTAGCGTTTCTCGGGGCGGAAATCGCGGAAGATCGGCGAGTAGACCACCTGCGAACCGTCGGCGTTCAGATCGCCGGCGCCAGCCTCGGGCATGGGGAGGGGTTCGGAGGGGCCTCCGTTTACCGAGACAGTGTAGAGACGCGTTATGCCCTGGCTCCACGAATCGCGGCTCGAGCGGAAGACGATCTTCTTGCCGTCGGGAGTCCAGCCATACACCTGGTTCTCCCAGCCCCAGCGCGGAGTGAGCGGGCCGCGGGCCGGATAGAACGTCAGTTGTTTCGGCACACCGCCCGTGGACGGCACGACGTACACCTGTTCGTCGCCGTCGTACTGCCCGGTGAACGCCAGCCATTTGCCATCGGGGGAGAAGTGGGCAAAGACTTCGATGCCCGGATGCGCGGTGATGCGGGTGGCGGTGCCGCCGGTAACGGGCGCCGTCCAGATGTCGCCCGCATACGTGAAGGCGACGCGGTCGCCGTGGATGGCGGGGAAGCGGAGGAGCTTCGTCTGCGCTTCGGCGACTGTCGCCATGGCAAAGACTGCGCCAGCAATCAGGGTCCTATGAAGCACGCGGGTGTAGATCACGGGATTCTCCATGCGGGTGCGGTGGTGCGACCGCGGCCGGGCGGGCGACCGGCAGGTATAGGGGCAGAACGTAACGCGGGGTGGGAGCTGGGCGCTACCGAGGCCAGTTGCTGCTCGTGACCTCGGGCCGTCTGCGTTGTAGATTGAGCACACATCGCCGCGCCCCTTCGGAGACCGCCAGTCGCCATGTCCAAACTCCAAACAGCTCGCGCTTCGAGCCTTCGCGACCGTCCGGCGTACCCGTTGCTGGAGGCGGCGCGCTATGTTCGCGTCCCACCGGCAACGCTTCGTTCATGGGTGCACGGTAGGCCGTATCACACGGCGCGCGGTGAGAAGCACTGGCCGCCGGTGATCCGCATTGCCGACAAACTACGTGGCCTCCTCTCGTTCAACAATCTGGTTGAGGCGCACGTCCTGAGCTCCTTGCGTGTGGACCACCAAACGCATATCCGCGACATTCGACAGGCCATCGAGTACGCTGAGGCGGAGCTCGGCATCGCCCACGTGCTCCTCAGTCGAGAACTGAGCACGAATGCGGGAGAGATCTTCCTCAATCACCTCGGGAACCTGATCAGTTTGTCGCGGTCCGGACAGTTGGCGATGAAGCGACTGCTCGAGGAGCATCTCCGGCGGGTAGAGTGGGACACGAACGGCCTTCCCTTCCGTCTGTTTCCCTTCAGCGGAGCAAACGAGAGCGTGGGAAGACGGACCATCGCCATTGACCCTGCCATCGGGTTTGGGCGACCCATCGTGCTGAAGCGAAGCATCGCGACACGTACAGTAGCTGAGCGTATCGACGCCGGTGAGAGCCCTTCGGCAGTGGCGCGCGACTACGGACTGACGGTGCGCGAAGTGGAGGAGGCCGTCCTTTACGAGCGGGCAGCGGCGTAGGTCCTTTGTCGGAGACCTACTTCACGGACCGCGATCTCGGGAAGCTCTTCCCGTCGATTCTCCAGCAAGCCGGATTGCGAGTCGAACGTCACCGCGATCACTTTCGGCACGACACCCCTGATGAGGAATGGCTCTCGGTCGTCTCAGAGAAAGGTTGGATTGCCATCACCCACGATGCGAACATCCGGCGCCGCCCCAATCAGAAGGCCGCTGTGCTGGATGGCGGTCTCGGGTTGATCGTGGTCGTAGGGAAGCTGCCATTCCCCGAGCTCGCCGAGCACTTCGTCAACGCCATCGCCGCGGTGGAACGCTTTGTTCAGCGTCACAGGCGACCTTGGATCGCGCGCTTCTACCCACCCACGCCGCAGGAGATGGCGACAAAACTCCATCCGCGCGGCAGAATCGAGATGTGGATCGACAAGTAGCGGAATCCGAAGCAGTTGTCTGCCTTCACTCGCTGCCGCGATGACGTGGTTGCAAGCAGCACCAAGCCCAGTCAAGGCTCCGTTTTCTCCGTCGGCCTGCGCACCTGGCTCACCTGCGACGGCGAGAGCGTTCGCACCCGTGCGGCTACAAAGCTGCGAGATTTCCGAGGCGGGCGCCAAACCTCACACCAAGCACGCAGCCTCACAGCCTACAGATGTCGTTCCACCTGGCCTACCGCGCGACAGCGGCGAGCACGGTCGTGAACCGCGAATCGAAGACAGTATAGGCCGTGAACTCGCCGACCCTGTACTTGGGATCGCTCACGACGAACACGGTCCCAACGCGGATCACCAGCACGGCACGCTGGCCTTCTGCGCGTGAACGGTTCTGCGCTCGGTTCAGCGCGCGCAACGCCCGCGCGCAGTCGCGCGGATCCTGCACAAGCACCACATCCGAATCCGCGACGATCGGCAGTTTGTACAAGAGACGCCGGCTCGCGAACCGCGCTTCGGTAGTCGTTGCGATTTCCGCAATCGACCGCCGCTCGTCCAGCGATGCCACGTCGACGTTGACGCACGCCGAGGCCTTCTGGGCGTTCGCGACCACGAGCGGCACCGCCAACGCGATGCCGATCACGCCAATACGCGGCGTGTTCAACGCTTGCTCGATTCCGCCGGCTTCGCGGGTTCCGCGGGCTTCGCGGCGTCCGCCGCCTTGGCGGGTTCCGCCGTCTTTGGCTTCGCGGGCGTCGTCGCGACCGCGAATGGATTGCTGGCGAACCGCCATGCGAGGGCGATGAACGGTCGCACCTCGAGCCGCGTGCGGTTGATGCTCCCGTTGTCCGGCGCGGTCTTGGTGGTGTCGATGTCGATCGCCCGCACGGGAACGCCAACCGAGGCGAACCCCGCCACGAGTTCGAGGTTCTGGTAGTGCCGCACGCCGAACCCGAGCAACGCGTTCGGCATGCCGTTGTTGTTGCTCGCCCCCAGCCCTGCCGTCCAGAACCACTCGGCCGGTCGTCCCGCGCCGGCCGGAGCGGCGGTGTGGCTGAAGAAGATGGCCGGGACCGGCTTGATCACGTCAGGATTGATGGCCTGGGCAATTGTGTACCTCGGCTCGTCCACCGTGCCGATGCGCTGCACACGATACTCGCGTTTGTCGCCCCACCAGGGCAGCGAGATGAATGCGTAGCCAAACGTGGTGCGCCACGCCGGGCGCGTCCCTTCCGGCGTCGCGAACGTCACCGACCAGACTCGCGCCGGCGTTGCAGCGTCCTTGTCGGTCCGCGTGATGGTGATCGTCAACTCGACGACCGCGTCCGCCGCGGCGGAAAAGGTCCACGGCTCGGTCGGCTCGCCTCGCGTGCGCTGGATGGCCTCGTTGGCCACCAGGACCACTCCTGCGCAACCCGTCGCCTTGTCACGCGCCGACGTGACTGCCCGGATTCGGCCCTGCACCCGATCTTCCGCCGATTCCTTCTCGAGCGCCGCGACTGCGGCGTGCAGAGCGGTGCAGGTATCCGCTGACGCCGGCTTGTCCATAAAGCCGCCTGGTTGATTCGCAAGCGGCGGCGCCTCGTACACCTTGCCCTCCGTCGCAAGCGTGTAGCGCACCTCTTGCGACGGCACTCGGTTGACGATGACGAACCGCCACTTGCCGGGCCAGATCGTCAGGCGCACCGGTTGCCCGGAGGCCAGAGTGGCAAGGTCCACTTCCTTGATTTGGACGTCGGTCCCGGCCCCTTGCGCGACAACGACATCGGCGGGAATCGCGCCGCACAGCGCGCAGGCAACCAGCAGGCACCACCGGCAAGTGGGAGACATGGCACGCTCCGACGGGTTGAGGTTGCGGCTGCAACACTCGCTCGCCCCAACATGTCGCCCCCTATGCCACCCCACAAGCGGGTCTGGTGCGGAGCGCCGGCCTACCCCGGATCGATCGCAAATCCGTCCGCATCGAGCTGCGCCGGGAATCGCCGCCGGTGCGTGCGCAGCAGCTCCGCCGACAGCACCGCGTGCGCCACTTGCGGCGCCGCATCGCACTCCATCACATCCGTGCCCACTGGGTCGACGATGAGGCTGCCGCCGAGGTACTGATGCTCGTTGCCGTCCGTCCCGGCCCGGTTGACGCCCGCCACGTAGCAGAGGTTTTCGATGGCGCGCGCCCGCAACAGCGTGCGCCACGCCTCGTGGCGCGGCGCAGGCCAGTTGGCCACGTAGAGCAGCAGGTCGTACTCCAGTGCGCCCGCGCGCCCCGGATCCACGCGATTGCGCGAGAAGACCGGAAAGCGCAGGTCGTAGCAGACCAGCGGACAGATGCGCCAACCATGCCACTCCACGACCATCCGGTCGCGACCGGCCGCGTACCACTCCTGCTCGCGCGCCATGCGAAACAGGTGCCGCTTGTCGTAGTGGCGCAGCGCGCCGTCGGGCGTGGCGAAGATCAACCGGTTGAACACCGCGTCGCCCGCGCGAATCTGCAGGCTCCCCGTCACCGCCGCGTCGTGCTCGCGCGCCAGCGCGCGCATCCATGCCACGCTCTCCCCGTCCATCGGCTCCGCCTGCGCCACTACGTCGTTGGAAAAGCCGGTGGAAAATGTCTCGGGCAGCACGATCAGGTCGGTGGCGCCATTTGGCGCTGCGCCACTCGACGATGCGCCGTTCGACACGCCGCTCCGCAACGCATCGGCAATCCGCGCGCGATTGGCCGCCGGATCGTGCCAGACTGTATCGGCCTGCACGAGCGTGACCCGCATGTCATCGCCGCTCGGGTTCACCGCACACTCGACGCCATCGTCCCCTCGCCGAGGAGCGCGGCGCGGAGCGGACCGGCACCCTCGCGCACCATCTCGGTGCTGCAGCTGAACGCAAACCGGATGGCGTTGGCGCACGACGTGCCGAACGCGTCGCCCGGCGCGCTCCCGATGCCGCGCTCGGCCAGCCGGGCGGACAGCGCGTCGGCGTCGGCGACGCCCAGCCGGTCGTACACCGTCCGGTCGAGTTCGACCCAGAGATAGAAGGCGCCACGCGGCTCGAACGGCCGCACGCCGGGAATACCGCGGAGCGCGCCGAGCATCAGGTCGCGGCGCACGCGGTACTCGTCGCGCATCGCGGCGACGGTATCCTGCGGGCCAGTGACCGCGGCGAGCGCGCCCCACTGCGCGAGGCTGTTCACGCCGTTGATCGTGCAGCGCAGCAGTTTCGGGATGCGCGCCTGCAGCAGCGGCGAACGCGTGACGATATATCCCACGCGCAGCCCGCTCATTGCGTGACTCTTCGAGAAGGAGTAGACCGTGACGATCTTCTCCGTGTCGCCGCCGGCGAGCGCGGCAAGGGACGTGTGCGTGTGCGGCGCGTAGATCACGTCCTCGTACGCCTCGTCGGCGACGATCCAGAGGTCGTGCGCGCGGGCGAGGTCGAGGATCTGCTGCAGGCGCTCGCGCGGGAGCACGGCGCCGGTGGGGTTGTGCGGCGAGTTCAGGAAGATCGCCTTCGTGCGGCCGGTGATCGCGGCGGCGATGCGGTCGGGGCGGTACTCGAAGTGTTCGTCGGCGCTGAGCGGAATGCCGACGACGGTGCCGCCGGCGAGCCGCACGTTCTCGGCGACCTCGGTCCACATCGGATCGGGAAGGATCACCTCGTCGCCGGGCGAGAGCAGCGCACCGAACGTGACATAGAGCGCATGCATCGCACCGTTGGTGACGAAGATGTCCGTCGGCGTGACGCCGGTCAGGCCGTTCTTGGCGACCACCTTGTCGGCGAGGGCGCGACGCAACTCGGGAATGCCGTCGTTGGAGATGTAATGCGTCTTCCCCGCCGCCGCCGCCGCGTTGATCGCCTCGCGGACGTGCGGGGCGATGCTGAAGCTCGGATCGCCCGATTCGAAGCGGAAGACGCGCGTGCCCGCGGCCTGCGCCCGGAGCAGTTGCTCTCGAATCTGGACGATCTTGCCGAGCGAGAGCTGGTCGAGCGGGTGGGCGGCGCGAGCGGCGGCGGTCATCGGGACGAACTCCAAGGTGAGGGACATGGGATGTGCGCGGGCGGCGGTGGTTCCGCCGGACGGCGCGGAGATGCAGGCGGTGCCTCGACGTGAAAACGCCCGCCTGGTCGGAGACCGGGCGGGCGTTGCTGTCGAGCCTCAGACACGCGAGCGCTAACCAGATCTCCGGCAGGAGGTCCGCGTATTGCCCGTGTGAATCTTGTTGACGAAACGAGGCATGGTATCCGGTGTGCGTGGTGGACTCACCATGGTACGAAGTCGGCGGGGCGCTGTCAACCGTGTGACGCCGGCGGGTAGTGGGTCAGGTTGAGTGTAACAGAGTCTTGGGGTCCATCTTTGCCAGGATTTCTTCGACGGGCCAGACGTGATCGGTGAGGCCAGCGACCATCGCGGGCGTCTGCTTGATGCCCCAGTTGTCCTTCGTGAGCGTCTGGTGCGGGCGGCAGAAGTTGTAGAACATGAAATAGAGGCTGACGGCGTGGGCGTGGTTCTCCGCCTTCTTGCTGAACCCGTTCGTCAGGCGTGTGAACCGGCGCTTCTGCATCCGAATGTTGAGGTTCTGCCGCTCGACGTAGCACGTGCTGATCTTGTCGGCGTCCGGACATCCCAGGATCGGCGTCTTGATCGCGCCAGTGCACTCCATTGGGCTGTAGCGGCGAGCCCGCGCGTTCTCATCCAGCGGCAGTCCGAAGGTTTTGATGATTTGCGCGTAGTCGGTGCCGTTCCAGCCGAAAGCGTTTTCAACGGCTGCTGTGTACCATGACAACCCATCCGTCGTGAGTTGCACTCGACCCGCCAGCCGCTCGGCGACGTCCAGCATAAAGGCTTGCGTGTTTGCGTGATTCCGCGCACCGACAAGCCACGAAATCATGAGCTTGGAGTCGGCATCAATCGCCGTGTACGTCCAGAGGTCGCCCTGACTTTCGTTCGTCGCGTTCTTCTGTTTCGCACCGACATAGGCCCAAAGCTCGTCTGCCTCGACACGCTTCGTGTTCAGGTTCCGAAGCACATGGTCCTGATAGACCGAGCAGAACTCGCCGACCTCGACAACCAGCTTCAAGACTGTCGCCTTAGCGGAATCGGTGAGCCGCGCGGTAGCGCGGATCGAGTTGCCTTCGACAAGCGCACGGATGATGGCGGCGCGGCGGGAGTCGGTGAGCTTGTTCATGACAATGAAACCAGGCTAATGCTCAAGCATTGTCAATAGGCATTATCAGCCTTGGGGTGATAGGGTGTATTGACTTTGGCGGCTGGTCCCCTACATTCCGTCCATGATCGAGGTCAGTCACGATGATGCGGACTTATTCAGACTGGAAACCGATGCCACGTACCGGGCGGGGTTCGCGGTCCCGATTGTTCGCGCTTTCCGGGTTGTCATGCAGAGGATCAGGTCAGCCCCGCAAATCAACACGCTCTATCAGTTCAAGGGGCAACGTCTGGAGAAGTTGAAAGGAAGCCGGTCGCACGAGCATTCCATGCGGCTGAACAAGAAGTGGCGTTTGATAATGGAGCTTTCGGGCACCCCGCCAGCTGAGAGGGTGCTTATCAAGGGAATCGAGAATCACTATGGCGACTAACGAGGAGGACACCGTGGCGACGTTTGTACCAGCGGAAGTATTTCCTCCGGGCGAGCACATCCGCCTTGAACTGAATGCGCGGGGTTGGACGCAAGCGGACCTTGCGGAGGTTATGGACCGTCCGCTTCAGACTGTGAACCAGATCATCGGAGCAAAGAAGCGGGTTACCGAGGAGACCGCAAAGGAACTTGAAGCAGCCCTCGGAATCGATGCCGCGTTCTGGCTAAAGGTTGAAGCGGATTACCGACTGCGACACGGAGAGCCAGCGCCGTCCGCAATCGCGCAACGAGCCGAAATTCGTAGACGTGTTCCGCTTCGCGTCATGATTGCGCGGGGCTGGATTGCGCCGACGAACGATGTGGGGGAAATGCGGAAGCGTGTCGAGCAGTTCTTGGGAAGCCCGCTTCACGAGCATCCGAATTTCGCGATGGCAGCGAAGCAAACCGCCTACGATGAGGAGCTTTCGCCCGAGCAGGAAGTATGGCTACTTCGGGCAAAGAAGCTTGCCGAGACGATGCTCGTTCCGGCGTTCTCGTCGGCCAAACTCACTCAGACGGTTGAGCTGCTCCGTGCGATGAGAGCGAATGCCGAGGACATTCGTCTCGTGCCAAAACTCCTCTTGGACGCCGGAGTGCGGTTCGTGGTGATTGAGCGCTTGCCTGGCCTAAGGATTGATGGCGCTTGTTTCTGGCTTGGCACGAATGCCACCAAGCCGGCCATCACCATGTCTCTTCGGCATGACCGAATTGACAACTTCTGGTTCGTCCTGCGGCATGAGATCGAACACGTCTTGCAAGGACACGGCAAGGCAGGGGCGATTGTCGATAATGACTTGGACGAACCGACAAACGTGCGTGAGGAAGAGCGCATAGCGAATGCGGCGGCCGCGGAGTTCTGTGTACCGTCCGCTCTCCTTGAGAGCTTCATTGCTCGAAAGGGTCCGCATTTCTCGGACACGAACATCCGGCAGTTCGCACAGGCCAACGGTATCCATTCTGGGCTGGTCGCTGGTCAGTTGAGGAATCGACTGAGCCAAGGTTCCCTAGGTCAGAACGCATGGAAGCTGTTTACCTCGCACCTCGAAAAGGTGCGACACACCATCACCAGCACCGCCTTCGTCGATGGGTTTGGAACACCTCAGTCGGCTGGTTGAATCAGGAGCGAATCATGGCCTCTCATTTCACGAAAGAACTCTGGACTATTGTCAGCGACTATCGCGCGGCTGGCGGCGCGTGGCCGCCTCGGAAAACCGAGCTTGCCGAGTGGGCTCTGGCGCGTAACCGTTGGTTCCCTTCACGCGAAGACATTCGCCGCATGTGTGGGGAAGCGCTCGCGGACGCGATGCGCGACCAGACCTTCACGGACGAATCGGGGCGCACCGTTCGCGCGCTCCTGCCCGCAAGGACCATGCGTGGCGGGGAGCAGGGCACCTTCTGGGATGATGTGCGAACTGCGCCTATCGCTCACGTCAGGTCGGGAGTGAAGAATCGGCGTGACAGCATTGCGGCTGAGGCGTATCACCTGTTCAAAATCGTTCGGTATTCGAACGAGCACCGCCCTGCCACCGAGCAGATTCAGTTGATTCTGGATTTCAACGAAGACGTGCGGGAACTGGACCAGCCGGTTCTAACACGCAGAAAGGCTATCGCTCCTTCCGCCACCGAACCCCAGAAGCAATCCGAGCAACCTCGGCCCGCTGTTCCGCCGTCAGTTTCTCCGCGCGCGCCTTCCCGCCGCGTGCGCCGCCCTTCCGCCCCCGCTTGACCGCGTCCGGGTTTTTCTCCGTGCGTTTGCCGGGCGGGAGCGTCGTGGGGCGCTCGCCGATAGCGTCCTGCATTACGCGGAAGGCCGTCTCGGCCACATCCGGCCGGAGCTTGGCGGGTTTCTTGGGCACGAAACTAAACTAGCCGGTAGGTTGAACGTCGAACGTGCTTGACGATCCCCGTTGCGCTGAACCGACGGACAAGCAACTTCTGTCACGGCTCAAACTGCCCCACTACCACGCCGGCGAGACTGTCGATGGATCAGGGCACCGTCACCGTTCACCAGGCGGGCGAGACGTGAATGCTCACGGCGCCTGCGTGCGCGGATGCTCGGCCTCCCGAGCCAGCTGTGCGGGTGCCGCCTGCTTGTCCAGCAGGCGCTCGGTAAAGTGCAGGCGCTCCTCCAACTCGGCGATGCGCGTTTCGAGCGCTTCCTGGTTCCGCGCGTCTTCCTCGCGCAGCTCCTTGATGATCCCATCCAGCTGCGGATGCTGGCGCGGCCGCGCGCGCAGCCAGAGCCCAACGCCGGCAAAACCGGTCGCGGCGAGCGCGAGGAAGGCCACGACGCCCTTGATGAAGGCGATATCGGACGGATTCATGGTTTCCACCCCCTGATCGCGAGAATCTACGGCAAAGCCGAATGCCCAACCAGCACCGAGGGGTGTTCGCCAAATCGGGCGGTGGCCTCGCGCGCCCGTGCTTGATGCCACAATTTGCGGCATGCGCCTCATCATTCATGCCGTCGTCGCCGTGGCGCTCGCCACGACCATCCCTCACGCAGCGCGCTCTCAGGTCGCGGGACCTGTCGTCGTCGTCTTCGCTCACGCTGACGATGAGCGCGTCGTCGCGCCGCTATTGGCGAAACTCGCGAGGGAAGGACGCGAGACCCATCTCGTGATCGCCACCGACGGCGCCAAGGGGGTTCGCGACTTTGCCCACATTCCGGCCGGTGCTGAACTGGCCGCCGCGCGCGTCAAGGAGGCCGAGTGCGCGGCCAAACGGCTCGGCGTGCGGCAGCTCCACCTGCTCGGCCTTCCCGATGCCGGCCTTGCATCGTTCGCGATGCTCGGCACGTTGCGCACGGCACTCGTGGCGATCATCGACTCGCTGAGGCCCGCGGCGATCATCACCTTCGGTCCCGAGGGCGGCACCGGGCATCCCGACCACCGGCTGGTGGGCGATGTCATGACCGAGATCATCCAGGGCGACGCACAGCGCTACGCGAACGTGGACCTGCTGTACGCCTCGTTGCCCACTGAGCGCCTGCGCACCGCGCCGAGCGCCAAGCCCGGCGTGACCGGCATGGCGGAGGCGCTGCTGACCGTGCGCGTGCCGTTCGAGACGCGCGACCTCGCGGCGCAGCGCGAGGCGTACGCATGCCATCGCACGCAGTACACGGCGGCGGAGATGGACGCCGTCAACGCGTATCTGGCGCACGCGTTCAACGGCATGGTGTGGCTGCGGCCGTGGGATGGAGTACTGCGCGACAAGGGGATCTTCAGGCCGTAGGCGCCCCTGGACGGGAGGGCGCGCGACAATGCCGCCCGGCGCGGCGTTCTTTGGTTAGTTTCTCCAATGCCCTTCTTCGAGGCCATTCGGCTCGCCCTCCAGACCATTCGCGTGCAGAAGCTCAAGAGCTTCTTCACCGCACTGGGCGTCTGCATCGGCGTGATGTTCCTCATCGCCGTCGTCTCGATCGTCGATGGGATGGGGCGGTACATGGAGACGCAGCTCGTCGGCAAGCTGATTGCCCTCAACTCGTTCGAGCTCCGGCATCGCCCGAACATCAACATCGGCGATATCGACCGGGCGACCTGGCTGGAGTACAACCGGCGGCCGCGCATCGTCGAAAGCGACGTGCCGCCAGTGGTCGAGGCGCTGCCGCCCGGTACGCTCTGGTCGATGTACTCCAATGGCGGCGTCCGCATCGAATCGGCCTACTCGCGCCCCCGTTCGGCCGACGTGACCGCCATTGACGGCCAGTATTTCACGATCAAGAAGCTGGACGTCACCGAGGGCCGGAGCTTCTCGCCCAGCGAACTCTCGACGGGCGCCGAAGTCGTGATTCTCGGCCCGGACCTCGTGAAACGACTCTTCCCCACCGTGGGCGCGCTCGATCACCAGGTGAAGATGGGCGGCAAGCTGTATACGGTGATCGGCATCGGCGAATCGCTTGGCAGCGCCTTCGGCATCTCGTTCGACAACTACGTCTTCGCGCCCTTCCGCTCGCCGGTGCACCGCCTGCTGAACCGGCAGCCGCACGTCATCGATGCGGTGATGGTCCAGACGCCCGTCGCCGAGGCCATGCCCGAGGCGCAGGAGGCCGTACGGGCGGTGATGCGCGCGCGCCACAAGCTCCATCCGCGGCAAAAGGACGACTTCGTGCTCGAGACGTCCGATACCGCGCTGGAGTTCTGGAACAAGATCAAGCAGTACCTCGTGCTCGCCGGCGTGGCGCTGCCGGCCATCGGGCTGGTGGTCGGCGCCATCGTCATCATGAACATCATGCTGGTGGCCGTCGCCGAGCGCACGCACGAAATCGGCATCCGCAAGGCGCTGGGCGCGAAGCGCCGCGACATCCTCATCCAGTTCCTCATCGAATCGGCCACGCTCAGCACGTTCGGCGCGGCGATGGGCATCCTCCTCGGCGCCGCGCTGGCGTTGGCGATTCGGAGCTTGACCCCCATGCCGACCTATGTCGCGCCGTGGTCGATTGCCGTCGGCGTGCTCATTGGCGCCGGCGTGGGCATCGTCTCGGGCGTCTACCCGGCAAGCCGCGCGTCGCTGCTCGACCCCGTGGCCGCGCTGCGGCAGGAATAGCGGCCATGCGACTCTGGGACCGCCTGCGAATGTCGATGGAGGGCGTGACGATCGCCCTCGACGCGATGCGCGCCAACCGGGTGCGCGCCGGCCTCACCATTCTCGGCGTGGCCGTCGGCGTCTTCGTGGTCGTGCTCATCTCGGCCGCGGTGCACGGCATCAACGCGAGCGTGGCCAAGCAGTTCGAATCGGCTGGTCCGACGACGTTCTTCGTGCAGCGCTATCCGATCGTGTTCGAGGCCTGCGACGACAGCGGCGACACCTGCAAGTGGCGCTCGAACCCCAGCCTCACCTTCGCCGAGGCCGAAGCCCTGAAGCGCGTCGAGAGCGTCGGCGAGGTGATGCTGCAGCAGGGCTGGGGCGCCTCGGCCAAGTATCGCGACCGCGCGCTGTCCAACGTGCAGGTGATCGGCGTCTCCTCCAATTGGTCGCAGGTCCACCCGCCGACCATGACCGACGGACGCATCTTCACGGAACAGGAGTCCCGTTCCGCCACGCGCGTGGTGTTGATCAACTCCACGGCCAAGGAACGCATGTTCGGTGACGAGGACGCCCTCGGCAAGAGCATCAATCTCACTTCCCTGTCGGGAGCTGGCCGCGGCGGGCCGTTCACGGTCGTGGGTGTGTTCAAGGACGAGGCCAGTTTCCTGCAGGGCGGCGAGCGCCCGCGGATCATCACGTCGATCTATGCGCTGGAGCGTCGCCTGGGCGCGAACACCCGGTGGATGTCGTTCGTCATCAAGCCGCTCGAGACGGCGCGCCAGGACGTGACGATTGACGACGTGACCGCCGCGATGCGCGGCATACGCGGCCTGCGGCCGGGACGCGAGTCGAACTTCGTCATCATCACGCAGGACAAGCTGTTCGACGTGTACAACAAGGTGTTCGGGATGTTCTTCCTGGTGATGATCGCGCTCAGCTCGGTGGGGCTGCTGGTCGGCGGCGTCGGCGTGATCGCCATCATGATGATTTCGGTGACCGAGCGGACGCGCGAGATCGGCGTGCGCAAGGCGCTGGGCGCGACGCGGGGCGTGATCCTGTGGCAGTTCCTGGTGGAGGCCGTGACGCTCACCGCGACCGGGGCAGCGATCGGTCTGGTGGTCGGCTGGGCCGGTTCGTTCGGCATCCGCGCGTGGACGCCGATTGCCGCTTCGGTGCCGCCGCTGGCGGTCGTGGCCGCACTGGCGACGAGCGCGTTTACGGGGATCGTCTTCGGCATGCTGCCGGCGCTCAAAGCGTCGCGGCTCGATCCGGTGGTGGCGCTCAGGCACGAGTAGCCGGCGTGGGCGGCGCCACGAACCGCTGTGCGCGCCGCTCGTACGCGTGCGCCAGGGCCAGCATTCGCGCATCGCTCCCCGGCAGGCCGACAAACGAGATGTTGCCCGCCGGCATGCCGTCGGCCCCCAGTCCCGTGGGCACCGACACTTCAGGCAGCCCGAGCCAGTTGCCGTAGCCCAGCGCCGTGCGCACCGGTGGCCATGCGTCCACCGCGCGCGGCGCCGGGAACGGCATGGTGGGGTAGATCATCGCGTCGAGCCGTTGCGCGCGGAACGTCTCGGCCAGTTGCGCGACGACCGTCTCGCGCGATCGCGCGAACGAGACACCCGCGGCATCGCGCTCGTACGGCTGTGTAATGAGGGTCGCCATGTCGTCCCACGACGCCGGCAACACATCGTAGTAGGCGCGGAACGCGGCCAAGCCGCGCTCCACGTCCTTTCGCGCATCGCCACCATGGGTCTCGAAGTACCGGTAGAGGGCGTTCGCCGTTGCCGCCGGCGAGTTGTGATCGGGTGCCACATCGCCCCGCGCCTTGGCGGCGTCGGCAAACAGGCTTCGCACGTTTGCGCGGGTGACGCTCGGCGCGCACGGCTCCACGATGGCGCCGGCCGACGTCAGGTCGGCCACTGCGCGATCGAAGACCAAGAGCGATTCGGCACTCATCTGCGCGCGCGGCACGTGCGCCTCCACCAGGCCGAGTCGCGCGTTGACCAGCGCATCGTCGCGCAGCCGGGCGAGCGTTCCTCGCGTCCACGGCAACGCGAGCGCAAGCGCGTCCGACGCATCGGGGCCGGCGATGGCGTCGAGCAGCAGCGCGGCATCGGCCACGTGGCGCGCGAGCGGGCCGTGTGCGTCGAGGTACGGCCACGTGGGAATCACGCCCGTGCGCGGCACCAGGCCAAAGGTCGGCTTCATTCCCACCACGCCGCAGAATTGCGCCGGTATGCGATTGGAGCCGCCATCGTCGGTGCCCAGCCCGGCAAAGGCGATGCCGCACGCGACCGACACCGCCGTGCCCGCGCTCGATCCACCCGGCGTCTTCACGAGCGAACGATCGTACGGATTGCGCACCTGCCCCGTCAGCGAACTCGTACCGTTGCCGTGGTACGCAAAGTCATCGGCCGCGGTCTTGCCAAGGACAACGGCGCCGGCCGCGCGCATGCGCTGCACCTCGAGCGCATCGCGAGGCACGACAGCCGGAAAGAGCCGCGACCACTCGAGGCTCGACGCCGTCGTCGGCAGCCCCTTCATGTCGTAGATCGACTTGGCGAAGAGCGGCACGCCATCCAGCGGCCCGCGCAGCGCCCCACGCTCGGCGCGCGCGTCGGAGGCGCGCGCGTCATCCAGCGCCGTGTCGGACCACTGATCGATGGCGCGCAGCGTGCCGTTCAGGGCGTGGCCGCGTTCGAGCGCCAGCCTGGTGACTTCGACGGCACTCCAGTCGCGACGCGCGCGCCCCGCCTGATACTCGACGATGGTACCCGCCAGCGGATCGGCCGCGTGCGCGGGCCATCGCACGAACGAGACGGCGAACATGGCGCTCAGTTCGCGGAGCGCGTCGCGTCGGGACAGGGGCATGATATTCTCGCCAGTGTATCGGCAGGAATCTCGCACGATGTGCGGCGCGCGGCGAGGCGCGCGGCGAGCCGCATTCTGACCTACGCCTACTCGCTCTACTTGGCAGGCCCAGCCGGCGCGGACGGACGCACACCCTTGAGCAGCAGCCACACTCCCAACGCCATTTCGAACAGCGTCATGGGCACATCGAACCAATACGCGCCCACAGTCTGATCGAAGTGCGGAACGACGATGAAGGCGAACGCGCAGAAGACGCACCAGGCGGACGCGATGATTCCGAAGGCCGCCAGGGCCCTCGGCACGTACCTCGAGGTGAACAGCAGGTAGGCGCAGATCGTGGACGCCACTGCCCAGAACGGCAGGCCCACGTAGTACGCGTCCCAACTCGCCGTGAGGTGCAGCCTGGCTAGCGTCTGCAGTTGGCCAGTGGCGAACACGCTCAGGTACGCCGTATCGCCGAGGAGCCGCAGGGCACTGAGCGAGTTCAGCGACGCCAGGCCCCAGATGAAGGCAAAGACCAGCCGACAGAGCGCCGCAATCAGGGCGAGGGTGCGATTCACCGGCTCGAGGATCACGTATAGTGCGGCGAGAAGCACGAGCACGCTGGTGCTATAGAGCAGATTGCAGGCGATGTTGAGCCGGAACAGTGTTTCGTGCGCAGTGATGTTGCGCGCGGTATCGACCGCGTTGCCGGGGACGATGAGGCGGAAGTTGATGCCGTAGTTGGCGACGACCACAAGCGCGAACGCGAAGAGGAAGGTGAAGCCGGCGACGCGTGCGACGTTCCGGCGCGATTCGTCGAGGGCGCTGATCGCATGCATGTGTGCACTCCGATGTGGGAGGGTCGCCGTGCCGCCGTATGGGTTGGCTGTACGACGAGGGCGTGCGGGGGGTTTCAGCAGAGACCACTCGACGGAACCGATTCACACTCTTGAAAGTACTCCTTGCCGCTCCTCCTACTGCGCCGCGCGCGCCAGGCGCTCGATACGAGCCGCCCGATATACGGTCTGCACCTCGCGATCGATGAGGGCCGCATCCGCCGCGGCCCCGCCCTTCCGAAGACCTTCGGCGAGCGTGGTACCGAGCAGCAGGTACTGCAGAGGATGCGCGAACGCGAGACGATCCCGGGACCAACGCGGGCGTGCAGTTGCCCATGCACGAACAGTTGCGCGTCGGCGAAGCGCAGGAACGGCGGAACCGCGTCGAGTTCTGCCCGACTTGCCGACAGCACCGAGCGTGCCGCCGGCACGCGGACGGAAAAGGTCACAGCGGTTGCAAATGACCTTCAAACCGGGGTGCGAGAGCGCCTCTGGCATTCATGGCGTTGTTAGCATATATTATTGCAATGCCTTAATCAATATGTTTTTGATTAACCTCATGCAATACGGCCATGGACCCTATCCTGAACCCCTTCACCCCCGGCGCCGGCACGACGCCGCCGCAGCTCGCGGGCCGGGACCCGATGCTGGATCAGGCGCGACTGGCGTTGCGTCGGCTGAAGGCTGGGCGGGGCGACCCGCGGGGCCAGCTCTTCCTCGGCCTGCGCGGCGTCGGGAAGACCGTGTTGCTGAAGGCCATCGAGGCGATGGCGCTCGAAGAACGGCTGCTCCCTGTTTCCATCGAGGTGCCCGAGGATGAGCGCCTCGCGCAGTGTCTCACGCCGGCGCTGCGCACCGCGCTATTCGATCTCAGCCGCACGGCGAACGCGCGCCATGTCGCCGAACGGGCGCTCGCCGTGCTCGGGCAGTTCGCGAAGGCGTTCACGCTGAACATCGTCACCGGCGACTTGTCGGTCGATCCGTCGACGGTTCGTGGCATCGCCGACTCCGGCGATCTCGAGTCCGACCTGCCCGCGCTCTGCCTGCAGGTCGCGAAGGCCGCGCAGAAGGCGGAGCGCCCGGTGGTGTTGCTCGTCGATGAGATGCAGTACCTCAGCGAAGAGGATCTGCGAGCCCTCATCGTCGCCATGCACAAGGTGGCGCAGGCTGGCCTGCCGCTGCGGCTGTTCGGCGCGGGGCTCCCGCAACTGGCGGCGTTGGCCGGCTCGGCGAAGTCGTACGCTGAGCGGCTCTTCGCCTACCCTGAGGTCGGCCCGCTCGACGCCGAGTCGTCGCGCGATGCCATCTTGCGCCCGATCGAGAAGGCGGGCGCGGCAATCACGGAGGACGCACTCGCCCTCATCGCCGCGCGCACCGAAGGGTATCCCTACTTCCTGCAGGAGTGGGGACAACACACCTGGGACGTCGCGACGTCCTCGCCCATCACGGTCGCCGATGTCGAGACGGCGACGCCCATCACGATGGCCGATCTCGATGCCGGCTTCTTTCGCGTGCGCTTCGACCGGCTGACGCCGAGCGAACGATCGTACCTGCGCGGAATGGCCGCGCTCGGCCACGGCCCGCATCGTTCGGGCGAGATCGCGAAGCGACTCAATGCCAAGGTGTCAGCGGTCGCCACGGTGCGCAGCACGCTGATCGCGAAGGGGATGATCTACAGCCCGGCGCACGGCGACACGGCGTTCACGGTACCGATGTTCGACGACTTCATGCGACGGATGATGCCCGGGTGGGGGCCGAGGCGGGCACGGAGGTGATGCGGTCCGTCCACGCGCAGCCGCAGCTTCGACATTGCCGATCCTTCTCAAAGGAGAAAGCCCGTGGACCGTAGCCCACGGGCACCACTGGGACGAACCCAGCGGGATGAAGCACTGCCAATATACGAACCGTCAGCATCGGGCAGAGCGCACCGCCCGCCACAACTCGGCAACCAGCGTCAGGAGGAACTGCTCGCTGCAGTTGGGTGCGATGCGTTGCCGCATCTCGTCGAGGACACGATATGACTCGTGCACGACCGCCCGCGCCACCGGCCGAGCGCCCTCGGCCCGAACTATCCGGAATTTCCGGATAGTTGCCTCCCGCTCCAGTTCGCCCTCCGAGAATCAGCACTGCACACGCGTCTGCCCGTCCTCCGACAGGTCGGGCATCTACTCCGCCTCATCCTCGAGACCGATTCCGAGGTGCTCCATGATCCGGTCTTCGATGGCGATGCGCGTGGGCTGGTGCTCCAGCCGCCCCATCCGCTCCACGAGCCGGCGCCGGTCGATGGTGCGAATCTGGTAGGGCATGACGATGCTCTCCACCGGGTTGCCCAGCAGTTTCGCAGGAATGACCACCTCGAACGGATAGACCTTGCGTCGCTTCCCCTCGGCCTTCGTGAGCGGCACAATGGTGATGACCGGAAACGTCGCATTGAAGCCGTCGTTGGAGACGACGATCACCGGGCGACGCTGGCCGCCCTGTTCGTTGCCGACCGGGAAGTCCAGATCGGCGACGAAGGCATCCCACTGACGCACCGGCCCGTTGAACGCCATCAGTCGTCGCGCAGGCCGTCGGCGACGGCACGCTTGAAGTGCTTGGCGACGGCGCGCATGTCGGCCATGAATGCGGGATCGCGCGCGGCATCCGCATACGAGTCGAAGAGCGCCGCGCGAGCGCCGCGGCGAAGCTTCTCGTCGATGGCGGCTTCGACGAACGCGCTCGCGTTCTCGGCGTCGCCCGACCGGACGGCCGAGGAAAGCGCGCTCACGGTGTCTTCGCGCAGGGTGAAGGACTTCTTGACCGTGCGCGACTCGGCGCGACGGCGGCGGGTGACGAGGTGCGGTTTGGCTGTGTCTGAGGCGCGCGGCATCGGGATTCCGATTGGGTACGCCTACCAGTATTACCAATTATCGTACCTATGGCAAGCCCGGCCGGACCGCGGCGCGATGGCAACCGCTCATGGTAACGGAAACGCAGAAGGCGCCCACCGCGTGGGCGCCTTCTCACATTCGCCATCTCACCGCATAGCTGCGGCGTTCGAAGCGAGTTCCCTGTTACTGTCTCGGTTTCGTCGAACTGGCCGTCGCGATCGTCTTGGCGCTTGCCCCTGTGCCGCCTTTCGGAGCCTTCGGAAGACCGTTACCAAGCGAGTTGGCGCTGAAGCTGCGCTGTTCCTTTGGCGTGTACCCCTCGTTCAGCGGTCGAAAGCCTTTGGCGAACGATCTCTTACCCTGATTGTCCTTCGGCATCTGCAGGTCCCTGGGGTGGAGGTGGTACTCGTTGGTGCGTTGGAGCGTTCCTGGTCACGAAGAACGGAATCGCGACGCCGCCGTGGGTGGTCTTGCAGAGCCACTTCCCTCCTCCACCTCCCATCCGCGCATGACGCCCAGCAGCGAAGCGACCTTTGCGCCGTGACTCGGCGCCTCCTCAGCCTCTGTATCAAGTGCGGCGAAGTAGTCGGCGACAATGGACGACAGCGACTTGCCCGAGCGCTTGGCGTACGCCTTCGCGCGTCGGATGAGTCGCGCATCGAGCCAAAGAGTGAGATTCGCCTTCATCGAGAAGGGTCGCAGGCGCTCTCGACGCGGCTCGGCGTTCATACAAGCGCGCGCGCCTCGCCGATGAACGCCTCGAACGTGATCAGCTCGCCACGCATGCTGTCGGGATACTTCTCGTGCAATCCGCGCGGGACGACGAGTCGTACCCCTTCCTCCCGCATTTCCTTGTACTGTGATGCGGAGACTCCCTCTTGCACCGTCAAGAGGTGCTTTTCACCGATCCGTTTGGCCTCGTTGAGAATCTGCCGCCAGCGATCCTTGCAGGTCGTCTTGGCGGCAAGCATGCGCAACTTCTTCGTTGGCCACGCCTTGTTGCGGTAGTGTTCGATGGACGGAAGGATGAAGTCGGGCTTGCGACGTCCTTCGGTTTGGGGACCGTGCGAGTACGACACGCCCTCCTCGTTGAAGATCGCGCGCGCTTGCAGTTCCAAGGAGTGGCCCGCTCGCGACTTTCTGCGGTTCGTGACGGAGTTCGCGAACTGCACGAATTCCCCGACGCTCGCAAAGCCTTCCTTCACCCTCGGCAGCACGACGTGGTTTTCGATCGACAGGAACAGCTCATACTCGCAAGCAAGCCGCTTCGTCAACCGGTCATCCACGCGAAGCGTGCGTCGACCGCCAAGGCGCGCGAGCACCATGTCGACAATGGCCTCTCCGGTCGGCAGGACGTTTCGCCATTCGGGAAGCAGTTCGTCATCCCGCAACGTGCACGGAGTTGCAGCGGCGACATGGCCAATCAACCCTGCCGATGGCGCAAAGAGCACGCCGTGGCCCGGGTCGACCGGCCCGATCGCCTCGAGGATGAGATCCTCTTCCGCCACGCTTTCCGTGATCCAGAGTTCGATCCCGTCGGCATCCTTGTTCGCGCCGGGCTGGTGAAAGGCGAACACGACGAGGCTGCCCGTGGCATCCTCGGCCACGAGCGGATGGTCCATGCCCCCCCAATTGGTGAGGCGCGCTTCGTCTCGCCCATTCGCACGCTTCTCGATTCGACGGGTGTTGTACCAGACGAGACGAACGTCTTGGAGGAGCTGATGCGACGCCACATTGGCCGCCAGGTGTGCATCGGGATTCTTCTCTCGCTCAGCTCGACGCGTCAGATCGGGGAATGCGCTTCGCAGCAGGTCCTTTCCGATATATGGACCTCCCTGATGCACGTTCCGCTTGGCGTACGTGTCGTTGGCCGGGATGTACTTCGCGTACCACTTCCACTCCGAGGAAGCGACGCGGTCCATCCACTGCTCAAGCTCTTCGGTACGCCCCGTCATTTCCGCTCCCGCCGGATGGTCCGTGCGAGACGCGCGATCCGCGCCGAGGTGATTTCACAGGCCCACAGAACATGCACCGTCCATCCCTCCTGTCGAAGGTCGAACGCGTTGCACCGGTCGCGCGCCACGTTCGTCCGGAACTTGCTGCGCCAGAATGCGACGTTCGTCGATGGCATCGTGCTGAATCGGCACCCTGCGTGCCGGTGCCAGAAACAGCCATGCACAAAGACGACCGTCTTCCAGCGAGGCAGCACGATGTCCGGACTGCCCGGGAGGGTGCGAACATTGAGCCTGAACCGCAAGCCCGCGCGGTGCAATCCGGACCTGACCGCACGCTCCGGTAGCGTGTCGGCACCGCGGATAGCCGACATCATGCGACTGCGCGTGGCGCGATCGACGATGTCGGTCATCGGCGTCAGGCAGCGCCCTTGGCGCGCTTCTTCGGTGACGAGGCCGACGCGACCACGATGGGCACCAGCGCTTTCGCGACCGCCTCGACGACCGGCACCGCCACGGAGTTGCCGAACTGCTTGTACGCCTGAGTATCCGAGACGACGATGCGGAACGGCTCCGAGCCGGGCCTGTCGAAGCCCATGAGTCGGGCGCACTCGCGCGGGGTGAGTCGGCGCGGGTTTCCGCGCTTTCGCCGCACGAGGATTTCCGAGCCGTCCTTGTAGTATCTCGCGGAGAGCGTGCGTGCCACATCCTTCGGCGTCACGAGCCCGAATCCGAACCCGTTTCCGGCGGCAAGGTGCTTGGCTGCGTAGTCCTGCAGATAGCCCCACAGGTGGTCACTCAGCACGTACTTCGAGAGCACGCGGCCCTTTGGATCGACAAATCGCGGCTCGACTTCCTCCGATCCGTCCTCCGGATGGAGGATGGACGCGAGACGGGGCCCGAACTTCGCGTCCGGAATGTGGACCGTATCCCAGTCAAAGGCCGCTCCGACATCCGGGCGAATTCCGACGATGAAGACGCGCTCCCGGTGTTGCGGCACGAATGACCGCGCATCGACGATCTTCACGCTCACGTGGTAACCCAGCTTGTCCTCGAGCGTGCGCCGAATGACGTCGAAGGTCCGCCCCTTGTCGTGGGATGCCAGGTTCTTGACGTTTTCGAGAACAAATGCCTTTGGCGTCTTTGCCGCGATGATCTCTTCGATGTTGAAGAAGAGCGTTCCCTGCGTCTCGCACTCGAAGCCGTGTTTGCGGCCGAGGGAGTTCTTCTTGGAGACGCCGGCGATGCTGAACGGCTGGCACGGAAAGCCGGCGAGCAGGATGTCGTGGTCGGGGATGTCGGCGGCCTTCACCTTGGTGATGTCGCCATGCAGCGCGTGGTCGCCGAAGTTGGCCTTGTAGGTCGTCTGGGCGTACTTGTCCCATTCGGACGTGAAGACGCAGCGACCGCCAGCCACCTCGAATCCCTTGCGGAAGCCGCCGATGCCGGCGAAGAGGTCGATGAAAGTGACCGAACACTCGGCAGCGTCAGCTCGCGGCGGCTGGAGCGTGAGAAGATACTGGAGCACAGCCTCTCTGACGCGCCCCTCGCCGCGCTCCCATCGCGCGACCTGCCTCAGCGAGTAACCCGCCCGTTCCGCCAGCAGCTCTTGGGTTAGACCAACGGCCTCTCGTAGTGCACGGAGCCGCGCAGGCAAGTCAACTTTGGTTTTTGTTCGGAGGGACATACTTATGACACTACGTCATCTCGGGACGCTTGGCAAGTCCTCGAGAAGAGTGCCCTCCCGGAGTGTGCTTGCTCCGCCTCACGTTTGGCCACAACGCTTCAGCGATCGCCAATGCTTGGCACCGCACCATCTCGGGTGGCAACGCAGACCGGCGCGACCTCGCACAGGGAGAGCAACGTCTCGACGTGCCGCTTCGCCATGCGCGCGCCTCGGTAGCAACAGTTCATCTTCCGCGGCGCTCATGTAGACGCCGCTTGGGGGCGCGTGACAGCGTTGGCGCTGATGCCGCCAACACAGAACCGACCGGTTCGTTCGTTGGACGGCGTTGTCGCCCGTGACGGTCCGCTCGGCTGCGAAGCGCCTCGAAGTAGCTGAGGAAGACGCCCACGTTTCTTTCAATTAGAACCGATTTGGCAGAAGTGTCGCGGCGCCGAGTCAACGACCCATTTGCACCGGTGAAGAAACCACGCCCTTTGACACCGCTGAGAACGGGATCGCACGTGACGAACGTGACAGAGTGCCCAAATGGGGAGAGACGCCGGATCACCAACTCGGCTCTCCCTTTAGACACGCCCTGGAGGAGCACCTGCATGGGCCGATCAACACGCTCGAGGACGTCGCACAGGTTCTCAAACTCCGCTTCGAAGGGCCTCCGCTGCCTGTTCATCGTAAGGTCACGACTCACGAGCCGGACCTGCACGTGCTGCTTGAGCCATTCGGTGATAAGGTCGGCTCCGCGTCGGCCAGTCGTGTATAGGTTCGGAATCGGCACCAGCCCGGCGTCCGCGATCTCCTGAAGGACTACATGATGCCGCCGCAAGGATATCTCGTTATGGCAAGGCAAGCGAGGCTTCGACTCGTGATAGACCGAGAAAGTCGGCCCAGTGCAGGCAACGAAACCTACTGCCCTGAGACGGCGGAACATCGCGATTCGCGCCTCCGGTCCCTTCCTCCATGAGTTCTCGAGCACAGAGTCCGCTGCGCTCAGGATCGCGACCAGCACGGTTGCATCAGGTTTCACACCGCGTAACATTCGGGACGGATTTCGGATGGTGCGCTCTAGATTCCTCAGGTCGACTGCCGCGGCGACAACGCGCCTAAGGGGTCGTACCGCTTCATGCGTGCGAAGCGGCATCATTGCCGGCAGCCGTTCCAACGAGCCGAGTCCGGCCGGGATGCGCAATTCGTCCAGTGATATCGTTTCATCGACATGCTGTGCAAGGGAGCCGAACTCGGTGAGCCTGTCGCGACAAATGTGTCGGCATTCTTCGCAGTCGAACGCGGCCTCGTGACCGCTGCGCACGCAGTGGCACCCGAACGCCTCCGGGAGATCCCTGTCACACGTGCGCGCCACGAGGCACACCGCACACTCCTCGCTCCAGATCGAGCGCTGACACCTATCGGGCCGATTGCTCACGTTCGAGCGCGGAACTTTGCCATCAAGCGCCCTCGGGCGGTGAGTAGATGGGTGATGGTCGCCGTTGGTGGATGGTGCTCGCGCACCACCCCTTCATGCCTCAATGCGACGTTGCCCAACGGATCATGGCGCCAGACGACCGTAATCGCGGAGGGACGGTAAAGAAACTGGACTTCCGTCTCCAACGTGACACTCTTCGCCTTCGCCTCGTTGACGTCGTCAATCTCGATTTCGATGAACTTGTGACGTGGGGCGGGCCCCGGTCCCGATCCGGGAGGCGCTGCTGAAACAGCGCCAGATCCGGACCCCGCACCTGAACCCTCGGCTGTTCCCGAACCACGTCCCGGGCCTCGGCCGAGAGTCGGCCTGACGTGCGACGACTTGCGACGCGGGCGATCTGACGACCCCATAGCTCCCTCCGTGACCGAGCTTCGGTAAATCTACGGCAATTCTGATAGAATAGCCAGCATACTGTCCGAAACTTGCCACTATGCTAGCGTTTCGCTACTATTTCTGCTTGGGGCCAGAAGCGGTCCACCACGAGTTCCGACTCTCCGATGCCAAAGTTCCAAGCTACCAGCAAGGCCGAACTCGCCAAGCGAATCAAGCGCGCTCGCGAGAACGCCGGCCAAAGCCAGCAGGCGTTTGCCGAGGCCATCGGACTGTCCAGGGCGGCGCTGTCCGAGGTCGAGTCTGGCAATCGCGCCGTCGCGGGCCTTGAGTTGGAGCGCATCGCCTACCACTTGGGCCGCGAGGTGGCCGAGTTTCTGGCACCCGAGTTCCGCGAAGACGACCTCCTCCAGGCGCTCTTCCGCGCGCCAGCCGATGCTGCCTCGGGCGCGCGTTCGGCCGGCGAACTACGCAAGTGCCTGGCGATCGCCCGCGAACTGCAGGCACTCGAGTCGCTGCTCGACGTTCCGCGGAATCCTCGGGCGGGGGCGACGTATGACATGGATCTACCCGGCACGCGATGGGATGCGGTACAGCAGGGTGAACACGTGGCGGACGCGGAACGCCGCCGACTCGGGCTTGGTATCGCACCTATCGCCGATCTCGCCAGCCAGCTCGACTCGTGGGGAGTGCGGGCGGCGCTGGTGGAGCTGCCGGACGACATCTCAGGCTTGACGATTACCGCCGGCGCGGTCGCGCCGTTCGTGGCGGTCAACAGCACCCATGCGCCGGCTCGGCGACGCTTCTCGCTTGCGCACGAGTATTGCCATGTGCTGCTCGACCGGAACCTGAACGGCAGCATCAGTCGTTCGTCGGAGCGAGACGATCTCAAGGAAGTTCGCAGCAACGCGTTCGCCGCCGCCTTCCTGATGCCGGAAGAAGGGCTGCGGGCGGACGTGGCGAGCCTGGGCAAGGGCCAGTCGTCGCGCATGGCCTCCACGGTGTTCGACGAGCAGGACGCGATTCGCGCCGAACATCGGGCGGCGCCGCACTCCCAGGACATCCAGTTGTACGACGCGCTGCAGTTGGCCGTGAAGTTCGGCACGAGCCTGATGGCGATGGCCTATCGCTTGCGCAACCTGAAGCTGATCCTTGAACCCGCCTTGGCTGCGCTCAAGGAAGCGAGCGCCTCGCAGGGCGTTCTGGCCCTCGCCCGCTCGTTTGGCCTTCCGGCTGCGGACGGCATGCGGCCGCCGGAGCTGCCGGGCCATTCGCAGCGCTTCGTGGTCCTGTCGCTCGAAGCGTATCGCCGCGACCGGATTTCGCGGTCAAAGTTGCGCGAGCTGCTGTCGATGGTCTCGCTGCCGGGCAAGGATGTTGACGCCATCGTTCGGGACGCTGAGTCGGCGGCAGAAGCCGCCACGGCGTGAGCGTACCAGCATTTGCCCCGCCTCGTCATTTGCGATACGAATGTCCTGATCAATCTCGCGATTGCTGACGCGCTGGCGTTGCTGGCGCGGGTTCCGGACACTCGGTTCGTGGTGTGCGCTGAGGTGCTCGAGGAACTGAAGGATCCGACCCACTCCGCCGCCGTGCAGTCGGTCATCTCGGACGGCACCGTGTCTGTCGTCGCCTTCGAGACGACGTACGAACTTGCCTCGTATGTCGAGCTCCGCCGGATCATGGGCCAGGGTGAAGCGGCTGCCCTCGCGCTCGCCGAGCATCGCGGGTTCGCAATCGCTTCGGACGAGAAGCGGGTCTTTCGACGCGAGGCGACGGAGCGGCTTGGCGCGGACCGCATTGTCACGACCGCCGACCTCTTTGTGGCAGCTATCCGCGCCGGCGGCATGACGATTGAGGACGCCGATGCTGCGTTGCGAGTGCTCGCGGTCAACCGGTTCAAGCTTCCATTCGACAGTTTCCGCGACGTGGTGTGACGCAGGCGTCGGCGTCTGTCAGTTCTCCTCGCGCGTCACCGGCTGCTCCACATCGCGCAGCACATCCTCAAACTGCGCGAGCGCGGAGCTCAGGACGCCGACAATCTCCGGCGCCAGCAGGTGAGGCCCGGGAAGATTGGCAATCCCGTCTGGCAGATCGACGCGTTTACGACTCCACGGCAAGCATCAGATAGCTCTTCTCGATTCTACCCCGGAGATCTTGAAGTGCCCGCGACTGCGGTCTCGCCTCGCACGCTTCTACAACGCGCTCGCGAAGCGCAGCTAGCTCAGCGCGACGCTCGACTGCATCTGGCACCCACACCTCAACCCACTGCAAGACGTGCAAGAGCAATATGTGCCACGGGTAGTCGCTTTCATCTCCTCTTTCCGCAATAAGTTCCTCAAGAAGGGCCTCGCCTTCGGCACGTAAAGCTACGGCCTCTCGGTGGGTCATCGCCGTTCGCGCCAGTGCAAGCAACAAATGTCCCTTCGCATTACGAACCAAGAAATCGTGCGGATGCAGGCTCTCAGCGGTCGCGATATAGCGCGATGCAAGATCCAGTTCACCAACCTCAAGTTCCAACGATCCGTACTGCAGCCAGTAATGTGCGTCAGTATTCAGCTTCGTTGTGAGAGCGTCGAAGATCGAGCGGGCCTCCTCCACGTCACGCTCGAAGCGCCTGTAGATTTCCGCGTGATTGATAAGGCTCTTGTAAAGTCGGAACCAACGCCGTGACGCGGCGACGCTTCGATCACCCATGTCGTTCGCTAGAACGCTCACGATCCGCTTGTACGCCGTCGCCAAGGCTGGCTTCGCCGCAGCTTTCTCGATGACTGTCAGCGCTATAACGGAGTGACGCGCTACGACTCGATCGCCGTATTCGGCGGCGTGAATCAGCATCCCACGCAGCTCCCGCGCGAGTCCACTGAGAAGCAGCGCCGGCGGTAGCTCGGACGACGACAGCAGTTGCGTTCGCGTCAGCGACGCGCCAGCTGCCGTTGCCAGGCAGGCAATTAGGTACGTCAGTCGCAATTCGGGATCTTCGATGTCATGATACTCCTTCCGAATGATCTCGTCGAACTGACGACCGGTTGTAACCTCCTTCATCGCCACCAATAGTTGTTTCTTGGCGCGTGTTCGGAACGCTTCTCTGATGCGGTCTCGGGGGAGACCTGTCATCACGCCAAGACTGTCCTCGCGCTTGAGAACGTCAATTACCGAATCGATATCGTGCTCTGATAGCTCGCCGAGTTGTAGGATCGTCGCGTCCAAATTGGACAGCGTGTACAGCGAATTTGTTCGGAGAGCGAGCACAACGGTTGGTGGATGGCGAAGAACCCGCAACGCGGCAATCAGTGCAGCACCACGCCCGATGACCCACTCAGCATCATCAATAACGAGTGCTACGCGACGGTCCAGCAGATCGACGGCCCGCGCGAGAAAGTGTACGTCCGGCACGTCTTCACCGACGGCGAAGTACACCGGATAGCCCGCAGCGGAAAGATTGACTGCAACGCGCATCAGGAGCGTCGACTTCCCGGCGCCACGATGGTCAGCCACGACGAAAGATGTCACCTCTGACTCGCCTTCAAGCGAGCGCGACAATAGATCCTGAGTAGTCGACGTGATGTCCCGGGGCGCATCCAGCCCCGCAGCCAAGTCGTTCCAGTCCGGTGTGGCACCATGGTAGAACAGCGAACGGTATCCCTTCGGTGGATCAATCGTGTCTATCTTGGTAAAGGCTCCGAAGAACGCCTTTAAGGCCTCCACCGCATCAGGTGAGCGAGAGGCCATCGAGAAGTATTGGGCTCTCTGGGGATCAACACGAAGTAGCATTTCCTCCCGCTCAGGAACCTCGCCAATCAATTCGCCGAGATACGTCATGAACTCGCTCGCTGCCGCTTCTACTGGCACGATCTTAAAATCCGCGAGCGATCGCAGGGTTGCGGGAGAGATCCTGTCCGCCACAAGGAAGGACCTGAGGCGCAGTTCGAGCGCCGCACCGTGGCGACCTTGCCGCTCTTCAATCGCCTTCAGAAACAGAGGTTCGTTCAGCTTGGAACCGATGATGATAGTCACATGGGTCGAGTAATCTCTCACGAACTGGTCGTACCACACATCATATTCACTGGCGCGGCGAGCAAATTGGCGCGAGCCAAACGTAACGCAGTCAAGTCCATCTGGTAGACTGCCATTGAGCTTTACATACTGCACGCGTTCCAGGAACTGATCCCGTTCACGAACCCGATCACGAATTGCATTGATAGTCTCAAGTCTTGCTGCACGCGTGTCTGAAAAGCAACGCTCGACCAAGTCATCTACATTGGTTGTGTAGATGCGACGCCAAAATGGATAGCAGATCACCCGGTACCAATCGGGGTACGAGCGAACGAGTAACGTATCGGACAGAAACTCTAGAAGCGCGCGATCCCCTCTTTCACTTCGCGCTGCGTCGAAGAGTCGGTCGAGTGGTGTGCCATCGTATTCACCGGACTTGGCTTCGTAGCCAGTCCAGTTCCAAATGAGCTTGGCGAGGTCCCCTCCAACAGGGAGAGGTTCGTCGCGACGATTCAGTGCAGCACTAGTACTACAGTTGCAGCTCATCGCCGACGGGCGCGGTAGTGCCCACGGCGGGCGCTGGCCTGGTGGGCGCGTCGCCACCGGGAGGTGGCGACGATGTGCGCGGGATCGGGGGGCGTTTGGTGAAAGACGAGGTGCGTGAAGAGGTGTCGAATCTCCGGCACGCTCAGCGCGACGACCTGGGTCCCTGGTGGGGCCCCCTTTTTCGCGGCCTCTGCCGCGCGCGCATCGCCGCGAGAAAGGCATGGGCGTAAAGCGTCAGGGTCATGAACCGGTACCACGCATCATAGGTCCGCACCTCGTACTCGTCGAGGCCGACCTCTTGTTTGCTCTCCTCAAAGCTCTGCTCGATGGCCCAGCGCTGCCCGGCGGTCGGCACGACCGCGTCCCGCCGAATCGGGCGGAGCGAAAAGACGAGGTAGTAGGCCCGCTCGCCCGACGTGGGATGCCGCCGGATGAGCAGCGCGCGGTGGCCCGGCGTCTGCTCCTCCCGCGCGACGGGGAGCAGCGCCCAGTCATACCACCGCGGACCCTTGCTGCCCGCGCCCGCACTGTGTCGCTGCCACGCGGCGCGCGGCAGCGTCTCGGCCAGCGTGGCCACGCGGTGTCGGTCCGGTGTGTCGGGGTCGAGCCGCACCGCGGTCGTGCACCGCACGGCCAGCACGTAGGGTTGCCGCTGTTCTTCGAGCCACTGCCGGAGCGCCCGATGATTGCCGTAGACCTCATCGCCCAGCACCCACTTGGGGCGCAGCCCCCCGGCGAGGGCGCGTTGCAGCATCGTCTGCGCCAACTGCGGTTTGGTCCGGAAGCGCACCGTGCGCGGG
>Ga0315268_10000040_pt1 | contig 133102 bp, 129 predicted proteins | sample C1_top_MG_FD_204535 | JGI IMG/M metagenome (GOLD analysis project Ga0315268, IMG submission 204535) | Sediment microbial communities from Yellowstone Lake, YNP, Wyoming, USA - C1_top | ecosystem: Environmental > Aquatic > Freshwater > Lake > Sediment | place: USA: Wyoming | collected 2017-08-01
CGTACAGGTCTGAAGCGAGATTCATGAGGCTATATACACCAATCCCCTTCGTCAGGAAGTGCTGACGTGACTGCATCCATTGCGGTTCGAGAACAATAGCGACGGCCTTCCAAAAATGCCGGATAATTTCCGCAAGTTCCCGCGAATTCTTATGTTTCATGGCTTCCGTCTTTTGCAAGAAGCGCTTAACGGCTTTTTGAATCGTTCGCAGGGATGCTCGTCGTGTGATGCCGGACGTACAACTTCCGCCAAGATCTAACTGCTTACACCATGGTGAATCGCTGTGATCGTTCAAATGAATTGCGATGAACAGTTCGGGTTTTTCCTTACCAAGATCATTCGAGAGGCGTGCGTCGTTAAAATCGAGCAGGCTTGAATTGAGTCCTTTGGCTTTGCTGTTGATGACCGTGAAGATCTGCATTTCCTCTTCAACGCTTAGTCCTATAAACGACATAAAGGCGAGTGTCACGTCAAGATCGGAGAGGTAGCCAAGGCGGTGCTGACAATCGATCTGTGCGAGCACCTTCTCGGAGTTCGATTGCACGACCAGCGTGGCACGACCAGCCTTTGTCCTATTTAGTGTCCACGCAGCATCTCTCCTAGAACGGAGGTTGAACGTTAGTGGGATTGTGGAACTTCCTGTCGCTTGAATGTACATGCGAAAATCAATGCTGTGCCTATCATTGAATCGCCGCTGATATCCCTTGCCGGTTTCCTCGTTGAGCAAATCGACAAAGCTGATGGAGTACAGAAGTCTGGCAGGGGCAAATCCGAGGAATACTTCGCGCTGACCACACCGGCCTATAATTCCTTCAATTGCAAGCCGCTCCATTACTCTTTTCACCCGGTATTCCGTCCCTGCGGATTTGCATTGATTTAATGCAAATTAACACACTCTTTCCCATTTGTCGATTGGGGACTGACGGGAGCGGGTTTTAGGTAAGTCTTACACTAGAATCAGACTGTGACGGGAAGCGAACCCGGGCAAGCAGAGTAACCTGCTTGCCCGAGAAGCACCCTGCGTAGGGCTCCCGTTGCCGCTGCGCTACTGCCAAATTCATTTGCCGTCAGGACTCCGACCACGCAAATTCTGGAGGAAACGCTTGGCAATTTTTGAAAAGAACTCCTTGCTCGCTGTTTTCTCTTTTTTTGATTCCGGCCATATTCCATCGAAAGCCTCCAATAGACCTACGAATCCAACGGTCTTTCTCAAGATGTAAGTTTGTGCGCTTGGATGATTCCATTCTGCCGAAAATTCTTCTGGTCTGAATCGAATTCAATTTGCCGTTAACTAGGACACAATTGATTTCTCGTCGCCTTGCCACATTGTTCTTGTGAAAACGAGATTCGTGCCGAACTCAGGAACCTGTCGCGTCGTTACATCCCGAACTCATAAAATGCCGATTGAGCAATAAGATGTGGCGGACGCTGGTTTGTGAGCTTCTTCCGCACTTGCACCGTAGCGCCAATTTGACCACACCCGTCAAGAGCAGCGGTGGACAGGGAGACATCGTTCGCGAAGTGAAGCCCGAGCTTAATCAATCGCTCGGTTGTCTCAAGCTGAAGCTGCAAGGGGCCTCTCAACGTCTTTAGCTTAGAAGCCTTGAACGTTCCGTAGAACTGTTGCGAAGCCGTCCAAGCGCAAAACATATCGTAGTTAACATCGTTTCGTTGAGAGATTTGCCACTCGAAGTCGCCATTGACCGGAGTCAATGCAGGAGACAATTCTTTGGGCGTCCATGCATAAATTGTTGCCACGGAATCGTAGAAGAAATCCCAGAACGCCCTATGACTCCCGTTCGCGCCTTTTGGTGACGATAGACGGCGGTGAATACGAAGTTCCTGTGACCCTGGAACTCCGTGCTCAACATCTACCACGCGGTTACCATTTTGGGTATGTCCGATCCAACCACCAAATGTTCCCAGAATCGCATTAGCCGCAAAGAAGGACGAGTAGTACAGAGTAACCTGTGCCCACGGAGCAGAGGCAGGAACGAGCATTTCGACCGCACGTCGGTAATGTGTGATGGAATATAAGAGCCATCGTTCGATGGAACTAAGCAAATTTACTTGATGCACGTCAAATTCAGCTCTCCCCTCTTGGATGCGAATGACGCCTTTTGGCTGTTGCGAATGGAAGGAACGTAGCGATTGCGCACTGACGCGGGCAATAACCGCCGGTGCGGGATTGCAGAAATGCTTTGCCTGGGGAAGATCAAAGAGCCTCACGCGCCAGTAGTTCCTAACACTTGGTTTCGCATTTGTGTGTGTAGATCCTGTACGCCAGCAGAGCCCTGAGCGCGCCGCACCTCCGCTTCAGTTAGCGTAGCTCGATCGATATGAGCGAGCATTTTGCGAAGTCGCCCGGTCGTAAGCTTTTCGATCGTTGTCGTTGCCAAGATGTCGGAGAGCACTCTTAGCAACGCTCGCAGGACCCGCGCCTTGAAAAATGTTGATTGAGGGTTCCCCCAACCCTCGGGATCAAGGGACCGGATCGCCACAAAAAATCGGATCAACAGATTCAGGTAGTCTTCGAACTCAGCGCCAGTCTTCTTGAGATGCCGACTGACGATTTTTTTGATCTCGGGTGCAAGAGAACCCTGCTTAATTGTTAGCATCTTGTTCTCGCCCGTCAGATCGAGCCCGACGGAATAGAATGGGCTCTCTCGCCTCGTTGCCAACTCATATACGATATCAACCGTGATGGCGGTACTCTGATCGACATTGCGTACCAGCCGCACCAAGTCCCACCGGAGAGACGACGGTACACGACGCTGATTGTCGTTAATCTCGAGGAATAGCGCCGCCATCTGTTGCTCGGTTCGATCCATGTGAATGATGCACGGGTATGTTCCGGCGATGTTCGAGTATTTCTGAGCCCAAAGTCGGTGCTGGCCGTCAACCACCAGAAACTTTGCGTTGGATGGCAGTTCCAATGTGTTGTTCACCACGTTGAAGGTTTTCGCGTTCGTTGCAAGAGTGATCGCGTTTGGAAACGTTCGCTGAGTATCAAGAACGGTACGGGCTATCTCTTTCGCTCGCTGCTCCTTTACGATCCGCTGGAAACCCTTTTGCGGGTCGTCGATTCGCCACGACGGGGTGGAATGCGCAAGCAGCCAGCGTCCAGGTATCGCCGCGAGGTAGACGTGCGGTTCTTCGTTTAACACGATGCCGGGCGCATTGAGCACTTCGTGCTTGTTTCGAACGATGGTCTTTTTTGTAGCCATTCGTACTCCGGGAGCAGCTAAATGTGAGGGTTAATGGGAGATTATGTCAGAGGTTACCAAAGGTGTTGATGCCGGTTGAAATCTGACCACAGGTGCCAGCCAGAGATTGATCATGGCTACCACTTGTAACATCCTGTTACTGAGCAAGTTCCGGTGAAAATGAGATAGTCAATCGACTTCCGGCAAGATTTCAAAAGGCTTTTTTGAGGTCGATTGAACAAAAATAGCGACTTTTGAAAGCTGCCCTAACAGCCACGTCACCCCGTAGGCAATGGCCTAGAAAAGCTCGAAAACCCTAACTTTCTTCTGATACTTGAATAAACAACAACTTAGTGAAAAGTAAGACAACGTACGTTTACTAAACCACTAATTGGGTTCTAATTAATTCATTAATTGCTTCCCAAAAGTCACTAATTGGTTCCTCCTACAATTGTTGTTAGATATCGAGATTGGAGACGTTGAGCGCGTTTTTCTCGATGAATTCCCGGCGTGGTTCGACTTGATCGCCCATCAGGGTAGTGAACACCTCTTCCGCGGCCACCACATCATCCACGCTCACCTTGAGCAGACGACGTACGGCCGGATCCATGGTAGTTTCCCACAACTGCTCGGGGTTCATTTCACCCAGGCCTTTGTAGCGCTGGATCGTCTGGCCGCGTCGTGCCTCGCTCATCAACCACTCCAGCATTTCATTGACGCTCGGTACCTTTTGGGACTTATCCGCCCGCTCGATGGTAGTCTCGTCTGAAAAGTATTTTGCCAGGCGCTCGCCCAAGGCACACATGCTGGCATATTCACCGGAGGAGACAAATTCCAAATCTATCTTGGTGACGGTTACCGAACCATGTTCATGCCGTGCAACCTGTAGCTCGTTCAGGTTATTGCGTGTATCGATACCCACGCTCACTTCATAGCGGCGGTGGCCATTCTGGTCGCCCATTAGTTGGCTCTGTAGTTCCGAGGCGATTTTCTCCGCCTGCTTTTTTTCCTTTAACTGCGCCGGCGTGATCTTGGACATATAAATCAGCTTTTGCAGCGCCTTCGTATCATAGCGACGCGAAAGACGCTTCACCGTCTGGTCGATGGCAAGGTAGCTGCGACAAAGGTTCGCCAGTTCCGTGCCTTGCACGTCCCCGCTCCGGGTATGTAGTACTGCCTCGGCTAATGCGTTTTCCAGCAGGTACTCCTGCATCTCGGCGTCGTCTTTGAGATAACGCTCCTGCTTGCCGTGCTTGATCTTGTACAGGGGTGGCTGCGCAATATACACATTTCCGCGGCTGATCAGTTCCGGCATCTGGCGGAAAAAGAACGTTAACAATAAAGTGCGAATGTGCGAGCCGTCGACATCGGCATCGGTCATCAGAATAATTCTATGATAACGTAACTTATTGATATCAAAGTCATTATTACCAACACCGGTTCCAAGAGCGGTGATTAGAGTCGCTACTTCCACGGAGGCAAGCATTTTATCGAAACGTGCGCGCTCGACGTTCAAAATTTTTCCTTTGAGTGGCAACACCGCCTGAAACTTGCGATCACGTGCCTGTTTGGCCGAGCCCCCGGCCGAGTCACCTTCAACCAAATACAACTCACACTTGGATGGGTCACGCTCCTGGCAGTCCGCCAACTTGCCTGGCAGTCCCGCGATATCCAAAACGCCCTTTCTCCGTGTTAAGTCGCGGGCCTTGCGCGCTGCTTCGCGCGCCCGCGCCGCCTCAACAATCTTTATGACTATGGCTTTGGCATCAGCGGGATTTTCTTCTAGGAACTCGGCTAATTTGTCGTTAACGATCGACTCGACAACACCCTTTACCTCTGAGGAGACAAGTTTTTCCTTGGTTTGGGAAGAGAATTTGGGATCAGGGGCCTTCACCGACAATACGGCCGTAAGGCCTTCACGGGCATCATCGCCGCTGATGTCGACCTTTTCTTTTTTGGCTAGTCCGGTTTTTTCAATGTATTGATTAAGTGTCCGCGTCATGGCGGCGCGCAGGCCAGCTAAGTGTGTGCCGCCATCGCGTTGTGGAATATTGTTGGTAAAACAGAATATATTTTCCTGGTAGGAGTCATTCCACTGCATACAAAGCTCAACAGACATGTGATCGCGTTCTGCCGAGATATACACCGGCTTTTGATGCAGTGGGGTTTTATTGCGATTTAGATGCTCAACAAAGGCGGTGATGCCGCCTTTGTACTCAAAAATGTCTTCTTTCCCGGTGCGTTCATCCAACAGTGAGATATGAACGCCGGAATTAAGAAAAGAAAGCTCCCGCAGTCGTCTCGCGAGAATATCGTAGATATAAGTGGTATTGCTGAATATCTTGCTGCTTGGTTTGAAAAGAACGTCGGTGCCCGACTCACTGCTCTCGCCAATTACCTTTAGCGGGGCCTGGGGTTCTCCCAGTACGTATTTTTGGTAGTGCACCCTGCCGCCGCGTCGTATGGTTAACTCGAGAGACTCTGAAAGTGCATTGACAACGGATATGCCTACGCCGTGCAAGCCACCAGAGACTTTGTAGGAGTTCTGGTCGAATTTTCCACCGGCGTGGAGCACTGTCATGACTACTTCCGCCGCTGAGCGCCCCTCTTCTTGAATAACTTCTGTTGGGATGCCGCGTCCGTTGTCTGAAACCTTTATGGATCCATTAATATAAATGGTAACGGCGATTCGATTACAGAATCCAGCAAGCGCCTCATCGATGGAGTTATCAACGGCCTCAAAAACCATATGATGTAGCCCGGTCCCGTCATCGGTGTCACCGATGTACATACCGGGGCGCTTGCGCACCGCGTCCAGTCCTTTAAGGACCTGGATGCTATTTGAATCGTAGGCGGGCGCCTTTCCCTCTGGCTTGGTCATATGTTCCGGTTGCGTTGTTCCACGTGAAACGAAGGAGTTTTTAGAGGTTCCACGTGGAACACCACGCAGTTGGGCTCTACTTAAATTTATAGCCGCATGGGCATTATAACGTATTGTGGGTACTTGGCGTTGGGCGATGTAATGGTACAACTGCTGTTTGGGTCATTTAGCCCTATAACCATTTCGTTGTCGTTGAGCGCGTTTATTGCCTCAATCATGTAACTTACGTTAAACCCTATTTCCATAGGTTCACCTGTGTAGTCGACAGCAATTTCTTCTTGGGCTTCTTCCTGTTCCGGGTTGTGGGCGGTAACTTTTATGCTTCTGCTTCCGAGGCTGAGACGGACGCCGCGGTATTTTTCACTCGATAGGATCGCAACGCGGCTGAGGGTTTCCTTAAATTCTTCCCGCAGGAACTTTAGCTGTTTGCTTAAGGATGAAGGCATGACCTTAGTGTAATCTGGGTAACGCCCATCTATGAGCTTGGAAGTAAACGTAAATTCCTGTGTTTGTGCGCGTATGTGGTTACTGCTGATTTGCATCTCAATTTGATCATCCGTGTCATCAAGAAGCCTGAGAATCTCTTGTATTCCCTTTCTGGGTACGATGACTTGCTTTTCCCCCGGCATGGTTTTCGCGTGATCAATTTGACTCAATGCCATTCGGTGCCCATCGGTTGCGACAGCCCTTACGTGGTTTCCTTTAATTTCTAACAAGAGTCCATTGAGATAATATCTGACATCCTGCTGCGCCATACAGAAGTGTGTCTGCTGAAGCAGTTCTCGAAATTGTTTTTTAGAGATAGTTAGTGCTTGCTCCCATTGCGCTGTCTGTATGTTTGGAAAATCCGTAACTGGGAGTGTGGTGAGAGTAAACCGGCTTTTGCCTGCCTTTACGACTATTTTCTCACCTTCTTTTTTTATAGACATCTCCGCGTCATGCGGCAGTGCCCGGCAAATATCTAACAGCTTTCTAGCAGGCAGAGTCATCTCAACCTCGCCCTTAGCAACGCTTGCGACTTTCGCAATTATTTCTATCTCGAGGTCTGTCCCCGTCAGCGTGGTTTCTCCGTTTTGCTGCTTTAGCAAAACATAAGACAGAACAGGCAGCGTCTGACGTCGCTCAACAACACCGGCAACATAACTTAGGGGCGTCAAAAGCTCCTCACGGCGTAAACTGATCTGCATGAATTTTCCTTATCTTGCTCTCTTAAGCTTTAAGTTAATTTATTTTTAGTAGTTATGGTAAAGGAACGTCTATGTTGTGTGGAAGCAATTTTCACACTGAAAAACAAGCATATTTCACAACCTTGTACTTGTGTGCAATCGACCATGAAGTGTGTGCATAACTATATTTTCTGTGGATAATAAAACTATCCCTGAGTTACTCAACAGCAACACACAGGGTTATCAACAGCTACGTAAGCTATGTGGTAAGAATTCGCATCAGGTTATTGTAATCCTCATTCATCCTGGAATCTTTTTTCTTAAGCTCGGCAACTTTTTTGCAGGCGTGCATAACGGTAGTGTGATCACGGCCGCCAAAAGCGTCACCGATCTGAGGCAGACTATGGTCAGTGAGCTCCTTGGCAAGTGCCATGGCCACCTGGCGCGGACGGGCCACCTGGCGCGTGCGACTCTTTGCGTGTAAATCCGAAACCCTTATTTTGAAATACTCCGCCACGGTTTTCTGAATATTATTGAGTGTCGTCAGTCGTTCCTGAAATGAGATGAGATCTTTTAAGCTGTCGGTAACAAGCGGAATATCAATAGAACGACCGGTAAAGAATGCACTGGCAAGGATTCGCTTTAGTGCACCCTCAAGCTCTCGCACATTCGAACGCACGCGCTTGGCAATAAAGAATGCAACGTCTTCCGAAAGATCCACCCCTTCTTGCTTTGCTTTCTTGATCAGAATAGCCACGCGTGTTTCCAGCTCGGGGGGTTCAATGGAAACGATTAACCCCGAGCCAAAGCGTGAAATCAAGCGTTCCTCGACACCGGAGAGTTCCTTGGGAAACCGGTCCGCCGTAATGATAACTTGACGTTGACCTTCAAGTAACGCATTGAATGTATGGAAGAATTCTTCTTGAGAACGTTCCTTGCCTACAAAAAACTGGATGTCGTCGATAAGCAGTGCATCTAAGTTTCTGTAAAGCTTTTTAAAATCGTTCATAGCGTTGTGCTGCAGTGCTTTGACCATATCAGCCACAAACCGCTCAGAATGTACGTAAGCAATATTGGCCTCGGGCCGATGTTTGAGCATCAGATTCCCCACAGCCTGCATAAGATGGGTCTTGCCTAAACCCACCCCGCCATGGATGAAGAGCGGGTTATAGGCCCCCCCCGGGTTTTCACCAACCTGCTTCGCCGCCGCGCGCGCGAGCTGATTTGATTTTCCTTCTACATGGTTTTCAAAGGTGAACTCCGCATTCAGTCGCCCGATAATAGACGGCGTCTTCTTCGGCACCTCTACAGCATGCGTAGCCTGGGCACCGGCAGGCCGTACCTTACCGGCTAGGCGTGCCTGGCTGCCGACCTCGACTTGCACCCCAAGGCTGCCGTTGCTGTACTCTGCGATGAGTTCCATGATTCGTTCCAGGAACCGCTCATTCACCCAATCCATGACGAAGCGGTTGGGAGCCAACAGACGCAGCATCTGGGAGTCCTGCACGGCATGCAGCGGCCGCAGCCAGGTGTTGAATTGCTGTGCCGACAATTCTTCTTCCAGGCGTTCAAGGCATTTTTTCCAGAGAGAAGAAGACATGGGTATATCTGTTGGTTTTAGAGGGAGCGGAAGTCTAGCCCGTAAATTTGGAGTTATCCACAGCCATACAAGCAACCAATATTTACAGACAGTTAGAACAATTTAGGTTGACAAGGCAAGACCAAAGGCAGTAAGTTTGCCGGCCTTTTTAAGGTATCTGAACGATACCAACGTCAAACAAGAGCCCGACCACCATGAAACGCACATATCAGCCAGGCACACGTAAACGCAAGCGCACCCACGGATTCCGCGTACGCATGAGAACCCCAGGCGGCCGCGCCGTGATTCGTTCTCGCCGCGCCAAAGGCCGCGCGCGACTGAGCGCCTAGCGTTGGTCGATGCCCGACTCGGGCTTCCAAAGCAGTGCCGGCTTCTGAAGCCGGGCGAATTCACGGCGACCATGAAACAGGGCGCAAGGATTCGAGACGATCTCTTCAGTGTCTTCTTGGCGGTGAATCAGGGCGGGCAGGGGCGAATCGGTATCACCGTTTCGCGCCGCGTGTCACTCAGGGCCGTGATCAGAAACCGGATCAAGCGTCACGTGCGCGAGTCGTTTCGTAAAAATCGGGACACGCTGACCGGCTTGGACATGGTGGTTATCGCCAACAGCAAGGCCGCGACAGCCAGCGCCGACAACATCCGAGCAGCGCTAGGGAAAATCTGGGAAAAGACCACACAAGCATGCAAAAAATCCTAACCTTCTTTCTGCGGGGCTACCAGTACCTCGTCAGCCCTTGGTTCGGCAGCCGCTGCCGGTTCCATCCAAGCTGTTCAAATTACGCCCTCGAATCCATCGAGAAGCATGGCGCGCTGAAAGGTTTCTGGCTCGCCATAACGCGTCTCGCGCGCTGTCACCCATGGCACCCCGGTGGTTACGACCCGGTTCCTGATCCCGCGTCGCCGCACGACCACACCACGATCTCGGGAGTCAAGCATGGATAACCAGCGTCTGTTTTTATTCTTCGCCATGGCGGCTATCCTCATGCTGATCTGGCAAGCTTGGGAACAGGAAAACACCTTGCCACCAACCCCGGTCGCCGAGACGCAACAGAAAGCCCCGGTAGAAACACGCGGTATACCGCCAGTTCCGGTGGCCAGCCCCGCCCCCGACACGGCGGGAAAACCGCCAGCGCCGACCACCGAAAAACTCGCCAGCGGTTCACGCATCACCGTGGTGACAGATCTGTTGACGGCCAGCATCGACACTTTGGGTGGTGACCTGCGTGAACTGGATCTGCTTCGATACCCGGTGGAGCAGGATACCCCCGACAAACCATTTCGCCTCATGAGCGAGTCAGGGGAAGAAATATTTATTGCCCAATCCGGTCTGATCGGCCGCGAGCAGGAAGAGTACCCAAACCACAAAACGCTCTATAGCACGGAAGCCCCCCGCTATACGTTGGCCGAAGGCCAGACGGAGCTGCGCGTGCCGCTTACCTGGCGCGCACCGAACGGCGTCCGCTACACCAAGACTTACATTTTTCATCGCGACAGCTATGTGATTGACACGGAATTTACTGTCTTGAACAGCACGTCACGCGAGTGGAGCGGATATGCCTACGGCCAGTTCCAGCGCACGCACGTGGAACACCGTGGTTTCCTCACCGGCGTGCCGAGCTACACCGGCGGCGCCATTTATACGGCCGCCAGCAAATACGAAAAGATCAAATTCACCGACATGGCCAGTAAGCCCCTGCACCGCGAAACGGAAGGGGGTTGGGTCGCCATGTTGCAACATTATTTCGTTGGTTCCTGGTTGATTCCCGCCAAGGAACACAATCAGTTCTACAGCGACGTGCTTGGAGGAAACCGCTACGTCATCGGTTTCAAGAACGTGACGCCAACCACCATCGCGCCAGGACAAAGCGGCCAATTGCATCTGAGTTTATATGCCGGTCCCAAGGTGCACAAAATCCTGCAGCTACTGCCGGAGGGGATGGAACTCACGGTCGATTTCGGCTGGCTGACCGTCATTGCCACGCCGATTTACTGGCTCTTGGGCGCCATCCATCGTCTCCTTGGAAACTGGGGTTGGGCGATCATTCTTCTGACGGTGACGATCAAGGCCGCGTTCTATCCGCTGTCGGCCACGAGCTACAAGTCCATGGCGCATATGCGCAAGATGCAGCCGAAAATGGCGTCACTCAAAGAGCGTTATGGCGATGATCGTCAGAAACTCAATCAGGCCATGATGGAGTTGTACAAGACCGAGAAGATCAATCCGCTCGGCGGGTGTCTGCCCATCGTGGTCCAGATTCCGGTGTTCATCGCGCTGTACTGGGTGCTGCTTGAAAGCGTAGAGATGCGTCAGGCGCCCTGGATCCTGTGGATCAAAGACCTGTCGGCGCAGGACCCGTACTACATCCTGCCGCTTATCATGGGTGTGTCCATGTTCGTGCAGCAGAGACTCAACCCGCAGCCGCTCGACCCGATCCAGAAGAAGGTATTCATGGTAATGCCATTCATGTTCACTGGCATGTTCCTGTTCTTCCCCGCGGGCCTGGTGCTGTACTGGACCATCAACAACACCCTGTCCATCGCCCAGCAGTGGCAGATCAACCGCGCGCTCGGGGCCAATAAGTAAACGACCCGCCGCGCCGTGTTGACCGGGGACACCATCGCCGCCATCGCCACCCCGCCGGGGCGCGGTGGTGTGGGTATCGTGCGTATTTCCGGCCCCGCGACCCGCCGCATCGCCGAGTCCATGCTGGGCAGACTGCCAAGTCCGCGCCATGCCACCCACACCCATTTTCTGGATGACGCCGGGGAACCCCTCGATGACGGCATCGCGCTTTTTTTCCCCGCGCCCCATTCCTTCACTGGTGAAGACGTGCTCGAGCTGCATGGACACGGCGGGCCGGTCGTGCTCGACATGGTGTTGAGCCGGACGCTGGGACTGGGTGCGCGCCTGGCGCGCGCCGGCGAATTTTCCGAACGCGCCTTCACCAACGGCAAGATAGACCTGACGCAGGCCGAAGCCGTGGCCGATCTCATCGAGTCCAGTTCCGAGGTCGCCGCGCGTTCGGCCATGCGTTCGCTTCAGGGTGAGTTTTCAAAACGGGTACATGGGCTCGTAGAGGCGCTGACCCAACTTCGCATGTATGTCGAAGCCGCCATCGATTTCCCGGAAGAAGAAATCGATTTTCTTGCCGATGAAAAAATACTCTCCAAGCTATCGGCCATAGAACAGGATCTTGACCGTTTGCTCGAGTCCACGCGCCAGGGGCAGTTGCTGCACGACGGCATGACGGTGGTGCTCGCCGGTCCGCCGAATGCCGGCAAGTCGAGCCTACTGAATGCGCTGGCGCAATCGGAAACCGCGATCGTGAGTCCGATTCCCGGCACCACGCGCGATGTGCTGCGCGAGCGCATCCACCTCGATGGCATGCCGCTGCACATCGTCGACACCGCCGGCCTGCGCGCGTCGCGCGATGAGATCGAATCCGAAGGCATCCGCCGCGCGCGCGAGCAGATGACACGCGCCGACCGCATTCTCCTCGTGCTTGATGACTCGACACCGGGCGGTGTACCCGCCGATGTGTTGCCACATTTGCCGGCGCATCTTCCGCGCACCGTGGTGCGCAACAAAATCGATCTCACTGACCGCGCTGCTGGCATCGTCAATACCTCGAGTGGTATTGAGATTTTATTGTCTGCGAAAACTGGAGCCGGGCTGGATGCGCTGCGTCATTACTTGAAGGACTGCATGGGATTTCAACCTGCGGGCGAAGGCACGTTCATCGCGCGCCGGCGGCACCTGGATGCTATCCGTCGTGCCCAGGATCACGTGACCCGTGGCAGAGCACAGCTCAAGGAGTCGCGCGCCGGCGAACTGCTGGCGGAAGAACTGCGTCTAGGACAACAGGCGCTGGGTGAAATTACCGGCGAGGTTACGTCAGAGGATTTGCTCGGCAGGATTTTTTCGAGTTTTTGCATTGGCAAATGAGACGCGCCCACGTATCTTAGTTAATCATATCTTGAATCTGGCCACGGCATATTTGAGCGTGTTCAATTCACGCACGCCACCCTCTCGGCCGTAGCGCGCATGCAGATAATGTCTGGTGATATCATCAATGTGGTTTTTGAGATCAGGGCGCTGCGAGACGCAGCGCTCGGCGAAGGCGAGCGCGCCTTCGTGGGGTGCGCGTTTAATTCCCGTGCGCGCCAGTTTGCGGCAGAAACGCAGGTATAGCGCCAGCGCCGGGTCGGCGGATTTTTTCGGGCGCCATAAGATCAGGGCATAGACCAGTGTGACCAGCAGCACACCCACACCGACCAGATTGAGCAAGCGGCCCCAGGAAATATCATCCAATCCCAGCGACGAGAGAAACCGTTCCTGGCGCTCCTTGCCGTAATCCACCACCCAGCGATACCAGGTGATGTTGGTCAGATCCCAATACCAGCGCGCCTGACGCACGGTATGCTCGAACCAACCGAGTTCGAGCATGCGGCTCAACGCTTCCGCCGGCAGGCCGCCAAATGACACTCCCTGAAGTTCCATGCGACGTGCGGCATCGAAACCCAACTCGATGCGCTCGGGGGCAATGGCCGCGGTCGGGTCCACGCGCACCCAGCCGCGTGGTGGCAACCAGATCTCGGCCCAGGCATGGGCATCGGACTGACGCACGATTAAATAATGACCCGCGGGATTGAGTTCACCGCCCTGGTAGCCGATCACCATCCGGCTCGGAATGCCTGCGGCGCGCATGAGGGTCACGAAGGCCGAAGCGTAGTGTTCGCAGAAACCACGGCGGGTATCGAACAGAAACTCATCCACCGGGTCGTTGCCCAGCAACGGCGGGTTCAGGGTGTACACGAAATTTTCTCGATGGAAATAATCAAGTGCGGCGCGCGCCACGTTAAGCGCATCGGCGTTTGCACCGCGCCACGTTTCGGCCAGTGCCCGCACACGCGGACTCAGGTTTCGGGGCAGTTGAAGCGCACGCTTTTGTTCGACGGGCCCCAGGCCTCCGGTGCGATAGCGCGTGTAGGAAGTGAGCGTGTAATTTTTGCGTTCGCGAATCGGCTCACGCGATTCGAGCGTGAAGTCAGGTTGCAAGCGGCTGTCCATGGGTGCCGACGCCGGCAGATCGAGCGCCAAGATCCACGGCTTGTTGCTGGCTTCGAGCGTAACCTGATAACGCACCGGTTCGTTCAGCGGAAAAAAAGAATTGGGAGCGGAGGCGCGCGTCTGTCCGCGATTCCAGCTACGCCCGTCGGTTTCCCACAACACAAGCCCGCGCCAGTAAAGCTCGCGCATGGGTGGCGGTGTAGTTTCGAACGTGACACGGAAAGCGACCTCGGATGATTGGCTCAAGCTGCGAATACTGCCGGGCTGAACTTTGTCCGGCATGCCAGTGAGCCCGCTGTAGGCATCCGCCGGCAGGCCCCAGAGCGTGCCGCTGATACGTGGAAACAGCAGATAGACGATAACCATCAGTGGCAGCGCCTTGGCCAGCATGGCGCCGGCGAGGCGCAGGCGTTGCAGGGTATCCAGGCCCGCGGGCTGGACGAGTTGGATCAGGCCGGCGGTGCACACGGTGACGGCCAGCAGTGCCCACGCGCCAAGCCACAGCGATTGCGAGTAAAGAAAACTGCTGAGGATGACGAGATAAAACAGGAACAGACACAGAAAATAATCACGCGCGGTTTTAAGCTCGAGGAACTTAAGGCCTAGCAGTGTGATAAGCAGCGCGACACCCGGGTCGCGCCCAAGCAAGGTTCCGTACTTTCGGTAAATGGCGGCAACGACAAACAGTAGAAGCGCGGTACGCACCAGAGGCCCGGGTCGGTGCCAACCGCGGCGCTCGCACAGGTAGCGCCACGACACGGCCACCGCGAACACGGTGAGAATCCACAGCGGCAGCTCCAGGGCATGCGGCGCCACAGCCATGGCCCCGGCGGCGAGCAGGCCAAGGAGGGTGCGCCGGTCAATCGACGCCGCGATCACGGCGTATACCCGAACAAGGCGAGCGCTTTGAGACACTCATGTTGGTGGTCTTCTCCGCTCCCCGGACCGAGGGTTTTTTCTGGCAGCTGCAGCCCGTAGCGCAAATCGGATCGCTGCGCATCCAGCACCCAGCGCGCGAGCAAGCTCAGGCGGTCTTCGACGCCGAGTCCTGCGAGCGTGTCCCAGTCGAGCCAGACTGTGGCCTGATAGCCGCCGCCGAATTGTTTGGTGTGCCAGCCTTGGCCGCGCGCGGCGGCTTTCCAGTCCACGTGCCGCGGTGAATCGCCGGCGCGGAATTCGCGCACACCGATAAAATCATCGCCACCGACCCGGAGCCCCTGTGTCGGCTCGAACGTTTCTACGGGGCTCGCCCGCAACGGGGTTGGTTCCGCCGCCGCCGGGTAGACCAGGCAAACCTGCCTGAGCTCCACGCGCCGCGACCAGGAATAAAGCAGGCCCAAGGGAAAGCGCGTCACCACGGTAAGGGACGGGACCGCGAGATATCCCCGTTGAGTGACGCGCACAGGCACATCAATACAGACCGAACCCCGCGGACCGATGTCCACACAGGCGATTTCATTTTTGCCGTGCATCACCGCGACGCCAAGGCGTGGTGTGGTGCTGTCGTTAGAGAGATGAACCCGGAATTTTGCCACCTCGCCCGCGAACACGGACGCGCAGGCCCCGGCGCTGAGACGCAGGTGAATAAGATTACGGTGGGTGTAGAGCATCGACACCACGGCGAGCGAACCCAGCAGGAACGTCAGCGCATAGGCGAGACCGTTGCCGTAATTGATCGCGGCAAGCAGCTGGATCAGCAGCAGCAATGCAAACAGCAGCCCATAACGGGTCGGCAGCATATACAGTTGCCGGCGCCCGAGGATCACCGCATCGGTTGCGCTTGCCGCCATAGGTGTTGGGAGCAAAAAATTAGACAGAATTAAAAAACAAGCTTAACAAGATGTCAGATTAATGATCTTAATCCTGTGAAATCCCGTTTCACGGAATCGGTACCGACTGGATAAACTGAGTCACAGAAGTGGCGCGACTGTTCGCAGAACGCAGGCGATGGCCGATCACGGCGACCGCCACGGCCTGTACGTCTTCCGGCAGTACCATGTCGCGCCCGGCGAGCAGGGCCCAGGCGCGTGCGGCAGAGAGCAGCGCGAGTCCGGCGCGTGGCGACAGGCCTTCGGTGAACAGGCCATCACGGCGCGTGGCTTCAAGCAGATTCTGCACGTAATCCAGCAGTGGATCGGCGACATGCACCCGCATGGCAAGTTGTTGCAGGCTGACGAGTTTGTCGGGGGTGATCACCGATGCCAGCGATTCGAGCAATTCACGCCGGTCGCGGCCCTTGAGCAGCGCACGCTCCGCCTCGCGGTCCGGGTAGCCCATTTCGATGCGCATGAGGAAGCGGTCGAGTTGCGATTCGGGCAGAGGGAAGGTACCGATCAGGTGATGTGGGTTTTGGGTGGCGATGACAAAGAAGGGCTCAGGCAGTTTGTGCGTGGTCCCGTCGGCCGTCACCTGGTGTTCTTCCATGGCTTCGAGCAATGCGCTCTGGGTCTTGGGGGTGGTGCGGTTGATTTCATCCGCGAGCACCAACTGTGCAAACACCGGACCCGGATGGAAAACGAAAATTTTCGTTTCCGGTTGGTAGATAGAAACCCCGAGTATGTCGGCGGGAAGCAGGTCGCTCGTAAACTGGATGCGCTGAAACTGCAGTCCCAGCGTCTTGGCCAGGACATGGGCCAGGGTAGTTTTGCCGACCCCAGGCAGATCCTCGATCAGTAGGTGGCCACGGGCCAGCAGGCAGGCGAGTGAGAGGCGTATCTGATGTTCCTTGCCGAGCACGATCTGGCCGACACGATGGACGATCGCATCCAGAATATGCGTGGGTTTGGCTTGTTTTTCAGGAGCTAGAGACATGGTGTCAACCGGGATAACCAGATATGCCGTGAAACCTTCTCAAAGTTATAGCCGAGGGCGGCCGGGGCCGGAAGATGAAATTCACGCCCAGGTGGCTTATGATCCTTTACCCTCAAATTTATCTATTCCATCCAGACAGTTAGATGCAGCATCCTGAATCCTACGATGTCATTGTAATTGGCGGCGGTCACGCCGGCACCGAAGCCGCGGCAGCCGCCGCGCGCATGGGCGCAAAAACCTTGCTCCTGACCCAGAACATCGAGACCATCGGTCAGATGTCGTGCAACCCGGCCATCGGCGGTATCGGCAAGGGGCATCTGGTGAAGGAAGTCGATGCCTTGGGTGGGGTTATGGCGCGCGCGACTGATCGTGCTGGCATCCAGTTCCGCATTCTCAATGCACGCAAAGGCCCGGCAGTGCGTGCTACCCGCGCCCAGGCTGACCGCGCGTTGTACAAGGAGGCGGTGCGCGCCCTGCTGGAAGCACAGCCTAACCTCACGCTATTTCAGCAGGCGGTGGAGGACCTCCTGGTAGAGGGTGAAGGCGTTGTTGGCGTGGTGACGGCCATGGGAGTAAAAATTCGCGCGCGCGCCGTCGTGCTTACGACCGGTACTTTCCTCGGCGGGCTTATTCACATCGGTCTTGCCCACTACCCCGGCGGGCGCGCCGGCGACCCACCGGCGAACGCCTTGGCCGCGCGCTTGCGGGAACTGCCCTTTCGTGTCGGGCGCCTCAAGACCGGCACCCCGCCGCGTCTCGACGGGCGCACGATCGATTATTCGGTAATGCAGTCGCAACCGGGCGATGAACCGACACCGGTGTTTTCGTTCATGGGTGCACGCGTGGAACATCCGCGCCAGGTCGTGTGCCACATCACCTATACGAATCTGCACACGCACGAGATCATTCGTGGTGGGCTGGATCGCTCGCCGATGTACACCGGCGTGATCGAAGGCGTGGGGCCGCGTTACTGCCCATCGGTCGAGGACAAGATCGTGCGTTTCGCCGACAGGGACCGGCACCAGATCTTCGTCGAGCCCGAGGGCCTCAACACCCACGAGGTCTACCCGAATGGTATTTCAACGAGCCTGCCGTACGACGTGCAGTGGAGCCTGGTGCGCTCGATCAAGGGTTTTGAGAATGCCGTGATCACGCGCCCAGGTTATGCGATTGAATATGATTATTTCGATCCGCGTGATCTGAAACCAACGCTCGAAACGAAAGCGCTGGCAGGGTTGTTTTTTGCCGGTCAGATCAACGGCACCACCGGTTACGAAGAAGCGGCGGCCCAGGGCCTCATCGCCGGTGTCAACGCGGCACAGCACGTGCAGGATAAGGAATCCTGGTGGCCGCGGCGCGATCAGGCCTATCTCGGTGTGATGGTCGACGACCTCATTACGCGTGGTGTGACCGAGCCGTATCGCATGTTCACTTCACGCGCGGAATATCGGCTGAGCCTACGCGAAGACAATGCCGATCTGCGCCTCACGGAAATCGGCCATGATCTGGGGCTCGTGGACGCGCCGCGTTGGCACCGGTTTAACGAGAAGTGCGCAACGATGGCGCGCGAACAGGAGCGCCTGAAGAAAACCTGGTTGCACCCGGAGTCGGTGTCGGAGACAGAGGCCATGCGGGTTTTTGCCCAACCGTTCACGACCTCGGCCACCCTCATGGAACTGCTGCGCCGGCCGGAAGTTTCGTATGAGACGCTCATGAGTTTGCCCGGCGCCGGGGAAGCGGTGACGGATACCGAGATTGCCCAGCAGCTGGAAATACAGACAAAATACGCCGGCTACATCGAGCGCCAGTCCGATGAAATTGCGTTGCACCTCCGGCACGAGGAAATGGCTTTGCCCGCCAACCTCGATTACCACGGTGTGCGCGGCCTGTCGATCGAAGTATGCCAGAAACTCGCCACCCACCGCCCGACGACGCTCGGTCAGGCGGCGCGCCTGTCGGGTATCACGCCAGCGGCGATCTCGTTGTTGCTGGTTCATCTGCGGCGCAAGCGCGCCTGATCACCCACCGCCGTTTCAGCGGCTAGAATGGAAAGGACGGCGGGCGCGACGCGCCCGCGGAAACGACACAGGAGGAAGTGATGATGACGATTACCCCGGGCGGTCCGGCTTATTACTCCATTTTGTTTTTGATTGTCGGAAATATTTTTGCTGTGGTTGTCGGAATATTGATGATGGCGGCGCCACACCGGTTCCGTTCCTGGTTTTCGGGAAGTAATCGCCGGATCTCCTTGCGCAAACTGACCAAGCCACTCGATATTTCCCACGAAACCGACCGCGTCCTGCTCAAGCATCCGCAATGGTTGGGCGCCGCCATGCTCGCCAGCAGCGCGCTGATTCTGATCAAGGGGACGATATTTATTTCTGGCGTCAGCACTGTCGAAGGGGGACGACTGCTTGCACGGCTGTACATGGCAACGAAACTGCCGAGCGGGGCCTGGGAAACATTATGGCTCAGCCTCATCAGCCTGATCATGCTGGGAGCCTCGCTGGCCCTCGTGGTTGGTCTGCTCTTGATGTTTGATGTCAAAATACTCAAGCGCTGGTCGAAAACGGCCAACCGCTGGATCTCATTGCGCCGTGTCATGAAGCCGACCGACAAAAAACCGACCGCCAAACCAAGTTATAGTCTGGACAAGCTGGTGCGCGAAACACCACGCGTATGGGGTGGTGTGATTACGCTCCTGGCGCTTTACGTCACCGTCATGCTGATCGGGGTCATGCGCATCGTCGGCCAGTAACGCCCTCAGGGTATTTTGACCGGGGCGGTATCTGGCTTCTTGTCTGGCAGGTATGTGAAGGTATTCACGCTCAGGGTGCTGCCCGCGGCGTCCAACACCGAGACCTTCCATTCGCCGGTCAAATGGGGATCGAGCGTCTTGCTGGAAAAGGCACGCCAACGGTCGGATTCGATCTTGAACGTCACTTCCTGAAGAATCTTTTCGTTATATTCCCAGCGGTGCACTACGTGTTGCCCCGCCATGCCGCTGATTTCAGAAAAAAAATAAACGCGGGTGGTGGTATTGCTGAGTGTGGTAAACGTGTCCACGGGTTCACGGTTCTCGACCGCTTTGGCAAACACCGCACGCGTCACCGCCAACGGCGCCGGTTCGGCGGCGTCTACGGCGGCGCCAAAAAACAGTATGCAGGCGACCCAAAATGTGTTTTTCATAATGACCTCCCGCTGCCGGCGAACGGCATATTCAGGGGTGAGACGTTGCTTTACGATATATTCAAATAATAGATTAACCCGCGGGCGGCATGACGCTTAAAAAAACAGACAAAGGGTTTAAATCGTTGGACAAGCCGTCCGTCGTCGGGCCCTTTGTTCTATGACGATCATCAGAAAGCACCTGGTCGGGGAAGGCGCGTGAAGCTCGAAAAGCTGTTAAGCCAGGGTCTGCACGCGATGGATCTCGATCTTTCCCCGCTGATCCAGGGCCAGCTCCTGCAATTCCTGCAGATACTGGAGAAATGGAACCAAGCCTATAATCTGACAGCGGTACGCGACCCGGAGCAGATGGTGCCACGTCATTTGCTGGACAGTCTGGCGGCGTTGCCATATCTGCAAGGCCTGCGGGTTCTGGATATAGGTACCGGTGCCGGTCTCCCCGGCATCCCGCTGGCTCTGGCGCGGCCGGATCTGGCGTTCACGCTTCTCGACAGCAACGCCAAGAAAACGCGCTTTGTCCGCCAGGCCGCGCATGAACTGGGCCTGAAAAACGTGACCGTCGTCCAGGAACGCGCCGAGAAATTTCATGCCGAACAAAAATTCGATACGCTGATCGCTCGCGCGCTTGCTTCGATTCCTGATATGCTGGCCAGCAGTCGTCACTTGGCTGCGCCGCATGGTTGTTTCCTGTTCATGAAGGGTATGATTCCGCAGGAGGAGCTGGCGGCGGTGGCCGGCGCCTATCTGGTGCAAGTGCAGGCGCTTCGAATTCCGGGATTAGATGCCGCGCGGCATCTGGTTATTCTCACACAGCGTTAAAAACGGGAGTCATTGCCCCATGGGCAAGGTTCTGGCGATAGCCAATCAGAAGGGCGGGGTCGGCAAGACCACGACCAGCATCAATTTGGCTGCGTCCCTGGCCAAGACGCGCCGACGCGTGATGCTGATCGATATCGATCCGCAGGGCAACGCCACCATGGGCAGTGGCGTTAATAAGGAAGCGCAGAACGTCACAACCTATGAGGTGTTGCTTGGCATACAGCCGATCGAATCGGCGTTGCAGCGTGTCGAGGGTGAATACGATCTGGTACCCGCTAACAGCCATCTCTCCGGTGCCGAGATCGAACTGATCGAACTCGAACAACGCGAGCGGCGTTTGCGCAACGCGCTCGACGGCGTGCGCGACCATTATGATTACATTCTCATCGATTGTCCGCCAGCGCTGAACCTGCTCACCATCAATGCGCTGGTGGCCGCGCATTCGGTAATGATCCCGATGCAGTGTGAGTATTACGCACTCGAAGGACTGACGGCACTCCTTAACACCATTCGCAAGATTCGTGAGACGCTCAACCCACAGTTGCAGATTGAAGGGCTTTTGCGCACCATGTACGACCCGCGCAACAATCTCGACAACGAGGTGTCGGCGCAATTGAAACAGCATTTCGGCGACAAGCTGTATCGCACCATTATTCCGCGCAATATCCGTCTGGCCGAGGCGCCCTCGCACGGCAAGCCGGTGATTGCGTACGATATGCAGTCAAAAGGGGCGCAGGCCTATCTCGCGTTGGCGGGAGAAATTCTGCGCCGGGAGGAAGCAGCATGATGACAACTAAAAAACAGCAGCGTCTGGGGCGCGGGCTCGATGCCCTGTTGGGTTCCTACGAAGCGACCGCGGGAAAAGACGAACTGCGCCAGATTCCGATCGATCAGTTGCAGCGGGGCAAGTACCAGCCACGTACGCACATGAACACGGAAGCGCTGGAGGAATTGGCGGCCTCGATCAAGGCTCAGGGCGTGGTGCAGCCAATCGTGGTCCGTCCCCTGGCGGCCGGCAATTACGAAATTGTGGCGGGTGAGCGCCGTTGGCGTGCCTCCCAGCTGGCCGGCCTGGAAACCGTGCCAGCGGTGGTGCGCAAGATCCCGGATGAGGCGGCGATCGCCATCGCGCTCATCGAGAACATCCAGCGTGAAAACCTGAACCCGGTCGAGGAGGCCAACGCCTTCACGCGCCTGATCGACGAGTTTCATATGACCCACCAGCAGGTCGCCGAGGCCGTGGGCCGCTCACGTGCCGCCGTGACCAATCTCCTGCGGCTGTTGATGCTAAATGTCGATGTGCGCGAATTGCTGGAGAATGCGCGGATGGACATGGGCCATGCGCGCGCCCTGCTCGCGCTGGAAGGCAAGGCCCAAAGCCAAGCGGCCCGGCAGGTGGTGGGAAAGGGGCTGTCGGTGCGGGAGACAGAAAATCTCGTGCGCCGCCTGTTAGCCAAACCGGCGGGGCGCAAGACCCAGGCCGGTGGTATCGACCCGGATATCCGCTTGTTGACCCAGCAGCTTTCGGAGAAACTTGGTGCCAAGGTGCGTCTGCAACACTCCGCCAAAGGCAAGGGCCGGCTGGTGGTCGAATACAACACCCTCGACGAACTTGATGGAATTATTGCGCATATTCGTTAAAAAATGGTTGTCGCTGTTTCTTAATTGAGCGGCTATAACTAAAGCATGATCTTTGGTTCGCAGGCGGGTAATGGAGGCCCACCATGAAAATAGCCACACTGGTTTTGGTTTTTGCCCTGGTCGCGCCTGTTCTGGTGGGCGCCGAGGATTCGGTATCGCTCGAGCAGACGCGGCAGGCGGCGGAACAGGGCAAAGCCGAGGCCCAGCTGGAAATGGGCATCCTGTATGAGTTCGGTTACAACTTCCCCAAGCACAACATCAACGCCATGGCCTGGTATCTGCGTGCGGCGGAACAGGGTTTGGCCAAGGCCGTCGAGCGCCGTGATCTACTGAAGAGCCGCCTGACAGCAGAGGAGCTCGACGAAGCCCAAAAACTTTCCGCTGAACTGGCCAGCAAAAAAGCCGAAGCCTCCACTGAGGCACCCAAAGCCGAGCCCGCCGTTCCGGCCCCGGCGACATCCGGACAGCAGGCACCGGCACCGGAAGTGGCACCGGCACCAGCACCCGCCCCCCCTGTCGAGACCGAGAACAAACCGTCCGCTACCCCCTGACGCCCCCTTGGCGTCAGGCCGATCAAGATGACCCACCTGCTGGTAGCTCTTTCCGCGCATGGATTTGGTCATGCGGCGCAAACCGCACCGGTTGTTAATGCACTACGCCAGCGTTTCCCAGATCTGCGCCTGACCCTGCGCACGCGGTTGTCGCGCGCGTTTCTTGCCACCCGTTTTGACGGCGAGTTCGAGTGTGTGTCGCAAGAGTCGGATTTCGGCATGGTGATGGATACGGCGCTCGATGTGAACGTGACACAGAGCGCCGCGGCCTATGCCCGGCTGCATCGGGATTGGGACCATCAGGTACAGCAGGAAGCCAAGGCGCTGGAAAGGCTCGCCCCTGATTTTGTGCTGGCCAACGTCCCCTATCTGACCTTGGCGGGGGCGATCACGGCCGCCATCCCGGCCTGCGCCATGTGTTCCCTTAACTGGGCCGATATCTATCAGCATTTTTTTCGGGGGCTTCCGGGGTCGGATTTGATCCAGGCACAGATGCTGGATGCCTATCGCCGCGCGAGTGTTTTTCTGCAAGTCGAGCCGGGTATGCCGATGGAAAATTTGCCAAACCGGCAGACGATTGGGCCGGTTGCCCGTCTTGGCGTAAACCGCCGGCCCGAAATTGATGAAAAACTTGGTCTGCCGCGCAACACACGCCTGGTACTTATCGCCCCGGGTGGCGTTGACCTGCGTTTACCAGTGGAAAGATGGCCACGGGCTTCGAACATACACTGGCTCGTGCCGGCGGCTTGGCAGGTCTCATACCCCGGAGCGAGCGCCATGGAGGCCCTCGGTGTCACGTTTACGGATATCCTGCAGAGCTGTGATGCCGTGATCGGAAAGCCGGGTTACGGCCTTTTTACCGAAGCGGCTTGTAATGGCAGACCCCTGCTCTATGTACGCCGCCCGGACTGGCCGGAAGAACCCTATCTGGTCTCCTGGCTCAAGCAGCATGGGCGTTGCCTGGAAATTGATCGCCCCGTACTGGAGCGGGGAGAAATCGCCGAGGCACTGGAAAAACTATGGCGCCAGCCACCCAAGTCGGCGGTTATTCCTTTTGGAACTGATCAGGCGGTCGCCATGCTTGTCGAGCAATGGCCGGGATTGTCTCCCAATCACCCGGGTAATGGGCGTCTTTCCGCTGTTTCTGCGCGTGGTGACTGAATAAATAACCTAAATTGATATTGGGCTATATTGACCCCTCATTGGCCTGAACTTATACTTCGCCGCCGTTGAAACGACCCTTTCTGCGAGTTGTCCGGCCAAAAGACACGAATTAAAAGCAGGACTGGCACATGAACGATGCCGTAGAGGCGTTGCGCAGAGGGATCCGCCGGGTTGTGCTTGCCCAGACATTGATCACGTTCAGCATGGCCGCTGCTTTCTGGTATGTGCGGGGTTCGGGAGAGGCCTTGGGCGCGCTCTATGGCGGTGCCACCGCGTTGCTCATCAGCACCTGGCTTGGACGGGGAGTTAGGCGGGCCGGTGTATTGCCGCATCAGGGTGTTGTGTTGGGAGCGCTGTATGCCAATGCCTTTATGCGCTATGTGGCGGCCATCCTGTTGCTGGGGTTGGGATTGGGTGGATTGAAGTTGGCACCCATACCGCTCGTGTGTGCATTTGTGGCTGCTCAGTTTGGGGTGCTGGCGAATATCCGCCAAGGCTGAGATTTAAAAGCGCCGCGTTTCAGGATCGATCCTTAAATTTTTTTATTTACTTCGGTAATGGCTGATCCATGTCGGGCGAGACACTGACTTCATCGGAGTACATCAAGCATCACCTTCAGAACCTGACCCTCGGCCGGTTGCCTGATGGTTCCTGGGGTGTTGCCCACAGCGCCGAGCAGGCCAAAGAGATGGGTTTCTGGGCGTTCAATCTGGACAGCCTCGGCGTGTCTGTGGTGCTCGGTCTCTTTTTCCTCGTGTTGTTTTGGCTGGCTGCCAAGCGCGCCACGGCCGCTACCCCGGGCGGTCTGCAAAATTTCGTCGAGTGGGTGGTGGAGTTCATCGATGGCGCCGTAAAGGGTTCATTCAGCGGGCGTAATCCGTTGGTGGCGCCGCTGGCCCTGACGATTTTCTTCTGGGTGTTTTTGATGAACTCCATGGATCTGATCTCCATTGATTACGGCTCGAAGGCCGCGCAGTTGTCTGGTTTGCATTTCTTCAGGATTGTGCCGAGCACCGACCCGAACGTAACCTTCGGCATGGCGCTGTCGGTGTTTGCGCTGGTGATCTTTTATAGCATCAAGGTGAAAGGCATTGGCGGCTTCCTCGGCGAACTCACCATGCAGCCGTTCCAGGCCAAGTCACTCGTGATGAAGGCCGTATTTCTGCCGATCAACCTGTTTCTTGAAACCGTGAACCTGATTTCCAAGCCGCTCTCGCTCGCGTTGCGACTCTTCGGCAACATGTACGCCGGTGAAATGATCTTTATCCTGATCGCCGTCATGTATGGCGCCGGCCGGGTGCTCGGACCCTTCGCCGCACTGCTGCAACTCGGCTGGGCCATCTTTCATATCCTGATCATCACACTGCAAGCGTTTATTTTCATGACGCTGACCATCGTGTATCTCGATATGGCGCATCAGGAACACCATTAAAACCTATTTCCTTCATTACTGAAATTTCACAGGAGAAAACCATGGAACAATCACTGTTGTATATCGCTGGCGCCATCATGATGGGCCTCGGTGCACTCGGCGCCGCCGTGGGTATCGGCATTCTGGGCGGTCGCTTCCTCGAAGGCGTGGCGCGCCAGCCGGAACTGATCCCGACGCTGCGTACCCAGTTCTTTATCGTCATGGGTCTCGTGGACGCCGTGCCGATGATCGCCGTCGGTATCTCCATGTACATCCTGTTCGCGGTAGTAGGCGGACACTAATCGCTCTTTCCTTGTCATAACCTGAAGGTGCGGGAATGAATATCAATGCAACATTGATCGGGCAATCGATCGCGTTCTTCCTGTTCGTGTGGTTTTGCATGAAGTTCATCTGGCCGCCGCTCACGAAGGCGCTGGAGGACCGCAAGCGCATCATCGCTGACGGCCTGGCCGCGGCCGAAAGGGGCAAGCGCGAACAGGAGCTCGGCGAAAAAAAGGCGCTCGAAACCATCAAGAAGGCGAAGCAGGATGCCGGCGAAGTCATTGCCATGGCGGAAAAGCGCGCCGGCGAAATTGCCGACGAGGCGAAAGCCAACGCCGAGGCCGAGGCCGATCGTATCGTGGCCGCGGCACACGCCGATATCGAGCAGGAGGTCAATCGCGCGCGCGAGCACCTGCGCGCGGCCGTGGCCGAACTCGCCGTGGCCGGCGCCACGCGTATCCTGGAAAAGGAAATCGATGCCAAGGCGCACGCCAAACTGCTTGAGACCATGATGAAGCAGCTTTAAGAACGACCATGGCCGAAAAACAGACACTCGCCCGCCCCTATGCCGAAGCCGTGTTCGCGCTCGCCAGGGGCCACGACGAACTGAAAAAATGGTCCGAGACGCTGGTCTTTATTGCGGCCGTGGCGGCGGATGAGCGCATACGGCAACTGTCGGGCAACCCGCGCGTGGACCGGGCGCGTTTTCTCGATCTGTTTCTGGGCATCTGTAACAAGCAGATCGATGATCAGGGCGCCAACTTTGTACGCCTGCTCGTGGAGAACCGCCGGCTCGATCTCATGCCTGATATCCAGCGCCAGTTTGAGAGCCTGAAAGCCGAAGCCGAGGCCCGGGTCGAGGCCACGGTCATTTCCGCATTTCCCCTCGAGGCTGTGCAACTCAAGACCATCGGCGAGGCGCTCAAACGCAAGCTCGGACGTGACGTGAATCTGACGGCACAGACAGACAAGGCGTTGATGGGCGGAGTCGTGATCCATGCTGGCGATCTCGTGATCGATGGCTCGGTCCGCGGCCGTCTCGCCGAACTTGCAATCCATTTAAGCCACTAGACCATTTTTGACATTTTGGGGACACACCCATGCAACTGAATCCATCTGAAATCAGCAGTCTGATCAAATCGCGCATCGAGAAGTTCGAGACCAAGGCGCAGGCCCGTACCGAAGGTACGGTGGTCGGTCTCACCGACGGCATCTGCCGCGTTCACGGGCTGAGTGACGTGATGCAGGGCGAGATGATCGAGTTCCCCGGCAACACCTATGGACTCGCGCTCAACCTCGAGCGCGACTCGGTGGGCGCTGTGATCATGGGCGAGTACAAGCATATTACCGAGGGCGATATCGTCAAATGCACCGGACGCATCATGGAAGTGCCGGTGGGTGACGAGCTTATCGGACGCGTGGTGGACGCGCTCGGCAATCCGATCGACGGCCGCGGCCCGATCAAGAGCAAACAATCCAGTGCGATCGAGAAGATCGCACCCGGCGTGATCGAGCGCCAGTCGGTCAGCCAGCCGGTGCAGACCGGTTTGAAGTCGATCGACTCGATGGTGCCGGTGGGGCGTGGCCAGCGTGAACTTATCATCGGTGATCGTCAGACGGGTAAAACCGCACTGGCCATCGACACCATCATCAACCAGAAAGGCACGGGCGTGGTTTGTATCTACGTCGCCATTGGCCAGAAGGCCTCGTCGGTGGCGGCCGTGGTGCGCAAGCTGGAAGAACATGGAGCCATGGGCCACACCATCGTGGTCGCCGCGACCGCCGCCGAATCCGCCGCCATGCTCTACCTCGCCCCCTATTCCGGTTGTTCCATGGGTGAGTACTTCCGCGATTCCGGACGCGACGCACTCATCATTTATGACGATCTCACCAAGCAGGCCTGGGCCTACCGCCAGATCTCGCTGTTGCTGCGGCGTCCGCCGGGACGCGAAGCGTATCCGGGCGACGTGTTCTACCTGCACTCGCGCCTGCTCGAACGCGCCTCGCGCGTGAACGCCGATTACGTGGCCAAGGCCACGGGCGGTAAGGTCACCGGCAAAACCGGTTCGCTGACGGCGTTGCCGATCATCGAAACCCAGGCCGGCGACGTCTCGGCCTTTGTGCCGACCAACGTGATCTCGATCACCGACGGCCAGATTTATCTCGACACCGACCTGTTCAATGCCGGTATCCGTCCCGCGATCAACGCCGGTCTTTCGGTATCGCGCGTGGGCGGCGCGGCCCAGACCAAGATCGTGAAGAAGCTCGGCGGCAGCGTGCGTTTGGCGCTAGCGCAGTACCGCGAACTCGCGGCCTTCGCCCAGTTCGCCTCCGACCTCGATGCCGCCACGCGCAAGCAGCTCGATCGTGGCCAGCGTGTCACGGAACTCATGAAACAGCCACAATACTCGCCCATGACCGTGGCCCAGATGGCGGTCTCACTCTTCGCTGTGAACGAAGGGTTTATCGACGACGTGCCGGTCAACAAGGTGCGCGCCTTCGAGGACGCGCTGCAGTCGCACATGAAGTCGCAGCACGCGGCGTTGCTGGAGGGCATCAATCAGAAGCCGGAATACAACGATGACCTGGCCGCGCAGTTGCGTGCGGCCATCACCGATTTCAAGGCGCATCACACCTTTTAAGTTAAGCCGCATCATCATGACAAGACGAGCGAGAGCAGGGCTACTTTAATGGCCGTCGGCAAAGAGATACGCAAGAAGATCAAGTCCATCCAGAACACGCAGAAGATCACGCGTGCGATGCAGATGGTCGCGGCCAGCAAAATGCGCCGTGCCCAGGAACGCATGCAGGCGGCGCGCCCGTATGCCGGGAAGATCCGTAATGTCATCACCCACCTGCATTACGCGCATCCCGAGTACAAGCACCCGTTTGTGATCGAGCGCGAGGCCCGGCGCGTCGGCTTTATCATTGTGACCTCGGACCGCGGCCTGTGCGGCGGTCTCAACACCAACCTGTTGCGGGCTGGGTTGGTCGCGATGAAAGAGTGGTCCGGTAAAAAGGCCAGCATCGAGGTCTGTACCATTGGCTCCAAGGGATTCGGCTTTTGCAAGCGCATCGGTGCAAACATCGTTTCGCATGTGTCGCACCTCGGCGACAGCCCGCGGCTCGAGGACCTGATCGGTGCGATCAAGGTCATGCTCGACGCCTACAGTGCCGGCAACCTTGATCGCTTGTATCTGGTCTACAACAATTTCATAAACACCATGTCGCAGAAATCCATGGTGGAACAGCTGTTGCCGTTGCCGGCCGCAGAAGGGGACAGCGACAGGCTGATGCATCACTGGGACTATATCTATGAGCCCGAGTCCAAAGAGGTGTTGGACGACCTCCTGAAGCGTTATATCGAATCGCTGGTCTATCACGGCGTGATCGAGAACATGGCGTGTGAACAATCGGCGCGCATGGTGGCGATGAAAGCCGCGAGCGACAACGCCGGTAACCTGATTGACGAGTTGAAACTGATATACAACAAGGCGCGCCAGGCGGCGATCACACAGGAGATCTCCGAGATCGTGGGCGGCGCCGCGGCGGTGTAACGGAAAAACGAATTTCTTAAGTTTGAGGCATAGACATCATGAGCAGCGGAAAAATTGTGCAAATCATCGGCGCGGTCGTGGACGTCGAGTTCCCGCGCGAGTCACTTCCCAAGGTTTACGACGCGCTGAAGCTTAATGACGGCGGGCTGACGCTTGAGGTCCAGCAGCAGCTCGGCGACGGCGTGGTGCGCTGCATCGCCATGGGTACTACCGACGGCGTTAAGCGTGGGATGGAAGTCAGCGGTACCGGCGCACCGATTTCCGTGCCGGTCGGTGTTAAAACCCTGGGCCGCATCATGGACGTGCTGGGCAATCCGGTGGACGAAAAGGGCCCGATCGGCGCGGAAAAACTGTTGCCGATCCACCGCATGGCGCCCTCATACGAAGACCAGGCCGCCAGTGCCGAATTGCTCGAAACCGGCATCAAGGTCATTGACCTCATCTGCCCATTCGCCAAGGGCGGCAAGATCGGCCTGTTCGGCGGAGCCGGCGTGGGCAAGACCGTGAACATGATGGAGCTGATCCGCAACATCGCCATGGAACACTCCGGCTACTCCGTGTTCGCCGGCGTCGGCGAGCGCACCCGTGAAGGCAACGACTTCTATCACGAGATGAAGGAAGGCGGTGTGCTCGACAAGGTGGCGCTCGTGTACGGCCAGATGAACGAGCCGCCGGGCAACCGTCTGCGCGTGGCGCTCACCGGTCTTACCATCGCCGAGAGTTTCCGTGACGAAGGCCGTGACGTGCTGCTCTTCATCGACAACATCTATCGTTACACCCTGGCTGGCACCGAAGTGTCGGCGTTGCTCGGGCGCATGCCGTCGGCGGTGGGTTACCAGCCGACGCTCGCCTACGAAATGGGCATCCTGCAAGAACGTATTACCTCGACCAAGAAGGGTTCGATCACCTCGGTACAGGCGGTATACGTGCCGGCGGACGACCTCACCGACCCCTCGCCGGCCACGACCTTCTCGCATCTGGACGCCACCGTGGTGCTCTCGCGTCAGGTCGCGGAACTCGGAATTTATCCGGCCGTGGATCCGCTCGATTCCACGAGCCGCCAGGTGGACCCGAATATCATTGGCGAGGAACACTACCGCACTACCCGTGATGTGCAGATGACGCTACAACGTTACAAAGAACTCCAGGACATCATTGCAATTCTCGGCATGGACGAACTGTCCGACGATGACAAGCTGGCGGTGAGCCGCGCGCGCAAGATTCAGCGCTTCCTGTCACAGCCATTCTTCGTGGCTGAAGTCTTTACCGGCACCCCGGGCAAATACGTTTCGCTCAAGGACACCATCCGCGGTTTCCGCGGCATCGTTGACGGTGAGTACGACCACCTGCCGGAACAGGCGTTTTACATGGTCGGCACCATCGAAGAAGTCGTTGAAAGGGCCAAGACCCTGTAATTTATGGCCACCACGACCCTGCACGTTGACATCGTCAGCGCCGAAAAGGAGATCTACTCCGGTACGGCAGTGATGGTGTTTGCGCCACTGGTGAATGGCGAGGTCGGCATTCTGCCGCGGCACGCGCCGTTAATCGCGCGTTTGAAGCCGGGCGAGGTGCGGGTACGCACCGGCACCGAGGAATTGTTCTTCTATGTTTCTGGCGGACTTCTGGAGGTGCAACCGCATCTGGTGACGGTGCTTGCCGACACCGCCATGCGTGCCAAGGATCTGGATGAGTCTGCCGCCCTCAAGGCGAAAGAACGTGCCGAGGAGGCGCTCAAGAACCGTCAGGCCAACATCGACTATGCCAAGGCCCAGGTTGAACTGGCCGAGGCCGTGGCCCAGTTACGCGCCATCCAGAAGTTACGTCAGCAGGCCCATAGGTAACGGCCCCGTCCTTTTCAGCCACCCTCTTTCGTGACGGAGGTCGTCGTGAATCACCATTCCCAGGTCGTTAAAAACACGGTTGTTTCCCTGATCTATATCCTGCGCAACCAGCGCGGCGAGATTTTCGAGTACCGTGACCTGCCGGTGTCCTATGTGCACGGATCGGGCACCGATCTGTTTCCCAAGATCGAACAGGCCCTGGAGGGACACAGGGTGGGGGATCGCGTGGAAGTAGAACTCACGCCGTCCGATGCCTTTGGCAATCACGACCCCAAGCTGACTTTCACCGACGATATCGAAAACGTGCCACCGGAGCTGCGCCAGCTGGGGAAAGAGTTCGAGGCGCAGAACGCCAAGGGCGAGTCCATTCTTTTCATCGTTACCCGCATTGAGGACCGCAAGCTGACGGTGGACGCGAACCACCCGCTCGCGGGCCAGACCATCATTTTTGAGGTAACCGTGAAGGACATCCGCGAGGCCACACCCGAGGAAATCCGTAACGGCCGCCCGGCGGACGGCCTGCCGACGCTGCAATAATTGCCACACCTACGCCATTTTTTCCTATAGTTAACAGGGTGTGATTGAATTGGCATCCTGATCAATTATGGCCACCCCACTTGAAATCGTCATCCTGGCTGCCGGCCAGGGCAAGCGCATGTATTCGGACATGCCCAAAGTACTGCATGGCTTGGCCGGGCGTCCGTTGTTGGGGCATGTGCTGCATTGCGCGCGGTCGCTCAAGCCCGTGGCCATTCATATCGTGTATGGCCACGGCGGCGACAAGGTGCGCGCCGCCTTTGCCGAGAGCGACATACGCTGGGCGCATCAGGCGGAGCAAAAGGGCACGGGCCATGCGGTGGCCCAGGCCATGTCCGCGGTTTCTAACCAGGCAACCGTGCTGGTGCTCTACGGCGATGTGCCATTGATCCGGCCAGAAACCCTGCAAAGCCTGCTTTCTGCCGCCCGGTCGGACAGCCTGGCGCTGCTCACGGCCGAGCTTGCTGACCCCGGGGCCTATGGCCGCATCGTGCGTGACAAATCAGACAAGGTCGTGCGGATCGTCGAGCGCAAGGACGCGAGTCCCGAAGAGGCCGCGATCCGTGAAGTAAACACCGGTTTTCTCGCCGCACCGGCCGTAAAACTGAAAAAATGGCTCGTCAATCTTCGCAATAACAATGCCCAAGGCGAGTATTATCTGACTGATATAATTGCTATGGCGGTAGCGGAAGGCGTGGCCATCGCTACGCGCGCCCCAGGCGATGTCTCGGAGATTCTGGGTGTGAATAGTAAACAGGAACTGGCGACCTTGGAGCGGATTCATCAGAAACAGCAGGCCGAACGGCTGATGCAGCAGGGCGTAACGCTGTGCGATCCGGCGCGCTTCGATCTGCGCGGCGAACTGACCTGTGGCCGCGACGTAGTGATTGACGTCAACGTGATTATCGAAGGCAAGGTCGTGCTGGGTGATCGTGTGCATATCGGGCCGAACAACGTCATCCGTGATTGCACGATTGGTGCCGACACCATCGTTTATCCGAACTGCGTGCTGGAGCAGGCCACGGTCGGCGAGCATGGTCGCATCGGGCCGTTTGCCCGCCTGCGCCCGGAGACGACACTGGCCGCTCATGTGCATGTCGGCAATTTCGTCGAGGTAAAAAAATCCGAAGTGGGCGAAGGTTCCAAGGTGAACCATCTTTCGTACATTGGCGATACCATGGTCGGACGCCACGTGAATATCGGTGCCGGCACCATCACCTGCAATTATGACGGGGCGAACAAACACCGCACCGTCATCGGCGATAACGTGTTCATCGGTTCGGCCACGGCGCTGGTGGCGCCGGTGACGGTTGGCGCGAACGCCACCATTGGCGCCGGTTCGGTCATTACTAAGGAAGCGCCCGCGGGCGAGCTGACGCTTTCCCGCGCCCCGCAGCAGACACGGATCGGCTGGAAACGGCCGGTGAAAAAAGCCAAAAGTGATAACAAATAAGAGGTCTTCCCATGTGTGGCATTGTCGGCGCGGTAGCGCAACGTAACGTAGTCCCGATCCTGATCGAGGGCCTGAAACGCCTCGAATACCGTGGCTATGACTCCGCGGGGATCGCCGTGCTCGGTGGTAACGGCGTCGCCACGCTTGAGCGTGTGCGTGCCGTAGGCAAGGTCAAGGCGCTGGAGAACGCCGTCGAGAGCCGCAAAACCCAGGGTCAGACGGGCATTGCGCACACCCGCTGGGCCACCCATGGGGTGCCGAGCGAGGACAACGCCCACCCGCATGTTTCCAACAACCTCATCGCCGTGGTGCACAACGGCATCATCGAAAACCACGACAAGCTGCGCAAGAAACTTCAGGATCTCGGCTACGTGTTCACGTCGCAGACTGATACCGAGGTGGTCGCGCATCTCATTCACCATCATCTGAAGAAACAGAAAGACCTGCTCAAGGCCACGCGTGTCGCCATTGATGAACTGGAAGGTGCCTATGCCCTGGGCATTGTCAGTCGTGACGAGCCCGGCCGCTTGATTGCAGCGCGCAAAGGCAGCCCCTTGGTGGTGGGTGTCGGTATTGGAGAACATTTCATCGGCTCCGATGTGCTGGCGCTGGCGCCGGTGACGCACAACGTGATTTACCTCGAAGATGGCGATGTCGTCGACCTGCGTCGCACCGAGTGCACGATTTATAACGCGGCGGGCAAGAAGGTGGATCGTCCGGTGCGCGTATCCGAGGCCTCGGCCGATGCGGTGGATCGCGGCCAGTATCGGAACTTTACCGAAAAAGAAATTTTCGAACAGCCCAAGGCGGTGGCCGATACCCTCGAAGGACGTTTGGGTAAGCACCGTATTCTCGAAGAGGCCTTTGGTGTCAGCGCCGGCAAGATTTTCGACAAGGTTCAGGCAGTACAGATCATCGCCTGCGGCACCAGTTTTCACGCCGGTTCGGTCGCGCGTTACTGGATCGAAAGTCTCGCGGGTCTGCCGTGCAACGTGGAAATCGCGAGCGAATACCGCTACCGCAAACACGTGGTGCTGCCCGGCACGCTGGTTGTGACCATTTCCCAGTCCGGCGAAACGGCGGATACGCTCGCCGCGCTGCAACAGACCAAAAAACTCGGCCACGGTCATTCTCTCGCCATCTGCAATGTGCCGGAGAGTTCGCTGGTACGTGAATCCGAGCTGACTCTGCTTACCCGCGCCGGTCCGGAGATCGGCGTGGCTTCCACCAAGGCCTTTACCACACAGCTGGCGGCGTTGTTGTTGCTCACCATCGTGCTCGCACGTCGGCACGGGCTCACGGCCGACAAGGAAAAGAAGCTGGTCGAGGAACTCGAACAACTTCCCGGTCGCATCCAGAAGGTGTTGGAACTCAGCGAGGAAATCCGCGCCATCGCTGAACGCTTCGTCGACAAGCGGCATGCGCTGTTCCTCGGACGTGGGGTGCACTACCCCATCGCCATGGAAGGGGCGCTCAAGCTCAAGGAAATTTCCTACATCCACGCTGAAGCCTATGCCGCCGGCGAACTCAAGCACGGGCCGCTGGCGCTGGTGGATGCCAGTATGCCGGTGATTGCGGTGGCGCCGAACGATGAGCTGCTGGAAAAACTGAAATCAAATCTCCAGGAGGTCCGCGCCCGTGGCGGCGAGCTGTTCGTGTTTTCGGAACGCGGCACTGGCGTGCGCCAAGGCAATACCATCAAGGTGCGTATGCCTGAAGTGGGTGAATATACCTCACCCATTCTCTATACCATTCCGCTGCAATTGCTGGCGTATTACGTGGCGTTGGTCAAAGGCACCGATGTCGACCAGCCGAGGAACTTGGCAAAGTCAGTAACCGTGGAATAGCCCTTTCAGGACGACGGTGATTGCCAATAGTTGTTAGTCAACAATGGAACACTTCACTGTTGTCTGGATGACTGGGGAAACGACGTTTTTCGTCCGCAACGCATTGATCTGTAAAGAGGCGATTTTCATTCGTAATTTCAAATCGAAACCAGAGGAGAACATCAGCTATCGGTTACGCTTTAATGAGTTGTCTGATCTTCGGTATTCAACGTCCGGATAGCAGTGGGAGCACTTATGAAAAGAATGTCAATTTATTCAGCTATGGCTGGAGCCATGATTGTATTTTCTTCCAGTGTAAATGCTGGTGTGTACACAGATGATTTATCCAGATGTTTAGTCGAGTCTTCAACATCTGCAAACAAACTTAGTTTTGTGAAATGGATGTTTATCGCCATTTCTCTTCATCCAGCAGTAAAATCGATGTCATCTGTGTCAGCCAATCAGGTTGATAATTCTAATAAAGAAGTGGCAGATATTTACACTAGACTTCTAACTGTGGCCTGCAAAGACCAAGCAGTAAAAGCAATTAAATATGAGAGCACGAGCGCAATTCAATCTAGTTTTACCGTATTCGGGCAAGTGGCTGCTAAAGAGTTGTTCTCCAACCCCGCTGTGGCTGCTGGAATGTCAGGGCTACAAAAATATTTTGATACCAAAAAGCTAAATGCCACTTTGGGCATTCCGTCTCCCTGACCACCTGTCTCCGACAGACTTTATTCCTCTACATCATCGGCTACCCCTGATGCCGATGGATTTCTCGGGTATCCAGCGCTGTCTCTGGTAAAATGTCTCCATGGATGTTTCTCACCTGTTGGGTGATCTCAACGACGCGCAACGCGAGGCGGTCGCGGCGCCGCCGGGACCGTTGCTGATTCTCGCAGGCGCGGGCAGCGGCAAAACACGGGTGCTGACGCACCGTGTCGCCTGGCTCGTGGGTGTCGAGGGCATCTCGCCACATTCGATTCTGGCCGTGACCTTCACCAACAAAGCGGCGGCCGAGATGCGCGGACGCATCGAGGGCATGCTCGCCGCACCTGTGGGCGGCATGTGGATCGGCACTTTTCATGGACTGTCACACCGGCTGCTGCGGTTACACTGGCGTGAGGCCAACCTGCCGCAGGCGTTTCAGATTCTCGATAGCGAAGACCAGCTCAGAGTCATCAAGCGGCTGATGAAGGGTCTCAATCTCGACGAGGCCTATTGGCCGCCGAAGCAGGCGATGTGGTTTATCAATGGCCACAAGGAAGAAGGCCGGCGACCCAAGGACTTGGGTGAAGCGAACGACCCTACCCAGCGCGAACTGCGGCGGGTATACGTGGCGTACGAAGAGGTCTGCCACCGTTCCGGTCTGGTGGACTTCGCCGAGCTGCTGCTGCGCAGCTACGAACTGCTGCGCGACAACGAAGCCATGCGCGCCCACTATCAAGCGCGCTTCCGCCATGTGCTGGTGGACGAATTTCAGGACACCAACCGCATCCAGTATGCCTGGCTGCGACTGTTCGTCGGCCCGGAGCGCAATCTGTTTATCGTCGGTGACGATGACCAGTCGATTTACGGCTGGCGTGGCGCCAAAGTGGAGAACATTCTCAAGTTCGAAAACGATTTTACCGGTACGCGTACCATTCGCCTCGAGCAGAATTACCGCTCGACCGGCACGATCCTGAAGGCCGCGAATGCCGTGATCGGCCACAACACCGGCCGCCTCGGCAAAAATCTCTGGACCGCGGGCAAGGAAGGCGAACCGGTCCTGCTCTACACGGCCTACACCGATTACGACGAGGCGCGCTTTGTCGTGGACAAGATCCAGGACTGGGTGGCGCAGGGTCATGCCCGCGCTGAATGCGCGGTGCTGTACCGCTCGAATGCCCAGTCGCGCCTGTTCGAAGAACGGTTGATCAACGAAGGCATCCCCTATCGCGTTTATGGTGGCCTGCGCTTTTTTGAACGCGCCGAAATCAAGGACGCGCTCGCCTATCTGCGACTCATCGCGAGCCGCCACGTTGACCCTGCCTTCGAGCGCGTGGTGAATGTGCCCACACGCGGTATCGGCGCGAAAACCGTGGATGCGGTGCGCGAACTGGCGAAGATAGAAAAGATTTCACTGTGGGATGCCGCGCAAAAACTGATTCAGTCCCCCGATCTTCCCGCACGGGCGCGCGATGCCCTCAGCGCCTTCCTGCAGCTCATCGAGAAGATGACGCACGAGACCGCGGGCTTGCCACTGGCCGAGATCGTGGAACACATGTTTGCGGACAGCGGTCTTATCGAACACTACAAAAAAGAAAAAGGCGAAAAGGGCGAATCGCGCGTGGAAAACCTGGAAGAGCTCATCAACGCCACGCGTGGGTATGAACACGATGAGGCCGAAGGCCTGGACCCGCTGTCGGCGTTCTTGGCGCATGCCGCCCTCGAGGCCGGTGAAGGCCAGGCCAAGGAATGGGAGGACTGTGTGCAGCTCATGAGCCTGCACTCGGCCAAGGGGCTGGAGTTCCCGCTGGTATTCCTGACCGGCCTCGAGGAAGGCCTATTTCCCCACCAGCATTCGCTCGAAGACCCCAGCCGGCTCGAGGAGGAGCGGCGGCTGTGCTACGTCGGCATGACCCGGGCGCGGGAACAGCTGGTGCTGACCCAGGCCGAACAGCGGCGGCTGCACGGGAACGAACACTACACCAGCCCCTCGCGCTTCCTGGGGGAGGTTCCGGAGGAGTTGATCGAGGAAATCCGCGCTAAACCCACGGTTACGGCCTATCGTCCTACCGGATTTGCTACTGGCCTGCCGGTGCAGGAGCCCCCACCCGAGGGCATGCGCCTGGGCGGTCGGGTGCGCCACGGGACCTTCGGTGACGGGGTCGTTATGCGTTATGAGGGCCAGGGGGCGCAGGCCCGGGTCCAGGTCAATTTTGAGACCGCCGGGACCAAATGGCTGGTAATGGGTTACGCCAAATTGCAGGCCCTGTGACGGGCGTGGTGGTCCCTTGCATCTGCGCGTGATGGTCTATAGTTAGGGCAAGAGAAAACCATCGGAACAGCCGGCTGGATTCGCCGGCAGTAACCAGGTCCCGAAAACATGGGGATTGCCCTTTGAAAAAAGCTAGGAACGAGTGGTTATCCGCAATCAAGGCGATGCTGGCTATTGTGGCCATCATATTCGTTGCGGAGTATGCGATCATGTATGGTCTGGTCGTAATCGGTTTCGCCTCTACTTCCCCAAACGTTAATTTTTTGGATGCGGTGCTGTTATCGGTAGTGACCGCCCCACCGATTTATTGGCTGGTATTGAACCCCATCCATAGGGAATACGAGCGCCGCCTCACGGCCGAGGGTGAGGCGCAAGAGATGAGCCGGCTGGCAATTACCGATGCCCTGACGCAGATCATGAACCGGCGCGGCATTACCGTCGGGTTGCTCGATGCCATGGCGCAGGCTGAGCGTTACAGCACCCCGCTGACGATCGCCATGATCGATATCGATCACTTCAAACAGGTCAACGATAGCTACGGTCACGAAGCCGGCGACAAGGTGCTGAAGGACATAGCCGCGATTCTCTCCGAGGCCTTGCGCATGCCGGACAAGGTCGGGCGTTACGGCGGTGAGGAATTTCTGATCATGTTGCCGCACACGACGCTGGTGCAGGGCCGCAAGATCGCCGACCGTATCCGTGCTTCGGTCGGCAAGTGGGAATTTAATATTGGGCCAAAGAAAATCAAGCTGACCATCAGCATCGGTGTAATTCAGTACAAGGCCGGCGAAGACCTCGAGCGCTTCCTGTCGCAGGCGGACAAGGCGCTGTATGAGGCCAAGGCCAGCGGCCGCAACCTTGTGGTCGCGCATAAGGCATAAAAGCAGTTAAGCCGTTCCCCCAGTCGTTTTGTCCCTCGGCGCGCCGTGGGCCATGGGGTTTTGACAACCTTCTGATAAATTACTCCATCCGGCCCGAGACCGCGCAGTTGGCGAATTGGCTCGTGTGCGGGACAATACAATTTTTGTTTTGCGCGCAAGGAACCACCACATGCAACGACGCGATCTCCTGAAAGGCGCCGGCCTTGGTCTGGCCACTGGCGTACTCGGCTCGGCCCAGGCGGCCGACCTGCCCACGGTCCGCTGGCGTATGGCCTCGAGCTATCCGAAGAACCTCGACACGATCTACGGCGCCGCTGAATTGCTGGCAAACCGGGTGAATGAACTGACGAGTGGCAAGTTCCAGATCCGCGTGTTCGCCAGCGGCGAACTGGTACCGGGTCTGGAGGTGTTGGAGACCGTGCAGAAAGGCACGGTCGAATGCGGCCACTCGGCGAGTTATTACTACGTCGGCAAAAATCTCGCGTTTGCGTTCGATTGTACGCTGCCATTCGGGTTTACCGCGCGCCAGCAGAATTCGTGGATGTATTCGGGCAACGGTCTCAAACTTACGCGCGCGTTCTTCAAGGACTACAACATTCTGAATTTTCCGGGCGGCAACACCGGTGTGCAGATGGGTGGCTGGTTTCGCAAGGAGATCAAATCGCTCGCTGATCTCAAAGGCCTCAAGATGCGCATCCCCGGTATCGGCGGCCAGATTATGGCCAAGCTCGGTGTGGTACCGCAGACCATCGCCGGCGGCGATATCTATCCGGCGCTCGAGCGTGGCGCCATCGATGCCATCGAATGGGTTGGACCCTATGACGATGAAAAACTCGGTTTCCACAAGGTCGCCAAGCACTACTACTATCCCGGCTGGTGGGAAGGCGGGCCGCAGTTGTCGTTTTACGTGAACATTAAAAAGTGGGAGGAGTTGCCGGCGGTGTATCGTGCGGCGTTCGAGGTTGCCGCGGCCGAGGCCAATGGCCAGATGCTTGCCGACTACGACGCCAAGAACCCGCCGGCGCTCGTACGCCTGGTGAATCAGGGCGTAAAGCTGCACCCCTTTCCGCAAGACATTATGGTGGCCGCACGCAAGGCCTCGGAAGCGTTGTACGATGAGGAAGCGGCGAAGAATCCGACGTTCAAACATATTTACGTCGATTGGAAGCAATTCCGCGATGCCACCAACCAGTGGCTCAGGGTGGCGGAGGCCTCGTACTCAAACTTCATGTTTTACAACAGGTAATCGCGACATCCGATCGAACGCCCGGGCCTAAACCCGGGCGTTTTTTTGACCTACAGGGATGGAGTAATGCCGCGGAGCGTATGGATACGCGTAGCGGCTGCGTATTATTTTTTCTCGGGCGGCAGCAGGTAGGAAGCCGCCGGGTCACTCTCGATCGGGATTTCAATCGAGGTGGTTCCGGTTTTGACGGGTGTGTGACCGACGAGCTGGGGGAACGCGAGTACCAACATGATCATCACCACTTGAATCAGGACAAAGGGCACCGCGCCCCAGTAGATGTCCGCGGTGCGCACGCTCTTGGGCGCGACACTGCGCAGGTAAAAAAGCGCGAAGCCGAACGGCGGGTGCATGAACGAGGTTTGCATGTTTACGCCGAGCAACACACCGAACCAGATCGGGTCGACGCCGAGCTTGGCCGCGACCGGCGTGAGCAGCGGCACCACGATGAACGCAATTTCAAAAAAGTCGAGAAAGAACGCGAGCACAAACACGAACAGGTTCACCACCGCCAGGAAACCCAATGCGCCCCCCGGTAGTTGCGTGAGCAGGTTTTCCACCCAGCGGTCGCCGTCGACACCGCGGAATACGAGTGAGAACACCGTCGAGCCGATCAGGATGAAGATCACAAAACTTGTGAGCTTCGCGGTCGAGTCCATGGCCTGTTTGAGCATCGTGAGGTTCAGACGCCGGTGGGCGGCGGCCAGGGCCAACGCCCCCACCGCACCCAGCGCACCGCCCTCGGTCGGCGTGGCGACCCCAAGGAAAATGGTGCCAAGTACCAGGAAGATGAGCGTGAGCGGCGGCAACATGGCGGTGAACACACGCCGCACCAACATGGCGCCGCGCAAGGTGCGTGCCTCCGGCGGCAGCGCCGGTGCGGCTCCGGGATTGGTGAACGTGGTTACTAGGACGAAGACGAGATACAGACCCATCAGCACCAGGCCCGGGAGCAGCGCTCCCTGATACATGTCGCCCACCGAGACACCGAGCTGGTCGGCAAGCACGATCAATACGAGCGACGGCGGGATGATCTGGGCGAGTGTTCCGGAGGCGGCAATCACACCGGTGGCGAGGCGCTGGTCGTAGCCATAACGCAGCATGATCGGCAGTGAGATGAGTCCCATCGCAATCACCGAGGCGGCTACAACACCGGTGGTCGCGGCGAGCAAGGCCCCAACCAGAATCACGGCGTAGGCGAGGCCGCCACGCAGCGCCCCGAAGAGTTGGCCAATGGTGTCGAGCAGGTCCTCGGCCATGCCGCTGCGTTCGAGCACGAGCCCCATGAAGGTGAAGAAGGGGATGGCCAGCAACGTCGGGTTGGACATAATGCCGTACACCCGTTCGGGTAATGCTTGCATGAGGTTAAAGTCAAAAAACCCGGACTGGATGCCGATGATCGCAAACAACAGACCGTTGGCGGCGAGCGCAAATGCCACGGGATAACCGAGCAGCAGGATCACCACGAGTCCCGCGAACATGAGCGGTGCCATTAACCCGAAGCTCATACCTGCTCCTCCGGTTTTTCATGCGACCGCAGGTCTATGCCATTCAGGAAGGCCACACATTTGATGGCTTCGGCGATGGCCTGCAGCATGAGCAAGCCGAACCCGAGAGGCATGAGCAGTCGCACCGGCCAGCGAATCAGGCCACCGGCATCCGGTGACGTCTCACCGGAGTGGAACGACTCGATAAAACCCGGCCACGAGAGCCATAGCATGAGCGCGCTGAACGGCAGCAGAAACAGCAGGCTGCCGGCGAGATCGATCCACGTCTGGGCACGTGGCGAGAGACGGCCGTAGAGGATGTCGATACGCACATGACCGTTGTGCTTGAGTGTGTAGCCCGCGGCGAGCAGGAAAACGGCGGCAAACAGATACCACTGGATTTCGAGCCAGGCATTGGACGAACGCCCGAATCCATAACGGATCAGTGCGTTGGTCGCCGACACCACGGCGGTGGCGAGCACGAACCAGAACGCACCACGGCCGACGCGCTCATTGATGGTATCGATGAGGCGGGCAAGCGCAATCAGGGCCTTCATGGACAGACGCGGTTAATGTTGTTTTGTGGGTTGCGCGAGTTTACTGGAATCAGGCGGATTTTACCTTGCCGCCCCTTATGCCAGCATGGCCTGAACCACCGCGGTCCACGCTGCCGCCAGGTTAGCGCGGTTGTAGCCCCCGCCGCCCAGACCGATGATCCGGCCCTGACAAAATTCATCGGCCAGCGCGCACAGGCGTGCGGTCGCCTGGGCGTGCGCTTGGGGCGTGAGTTGCAGGTGGGTGATGGGATCGCCCGCGATACTGTCGGCGCCCGCCTGAAGGATAATAAACTCCGGCCGACCGGCGCGCACGAATTCCTCGACTCGCGGCCAGACACGCTGGAAGGCCACATCGTCCGCGCCGGGTTCAAGCGGGATGTTGAGCTTGGTGCCTTTGGCTTTTCCCTTGCCGGTTTCATTGGCGAAACCGGTGCCGGGATAGAGATAGCGCCCATCTTCATGAATGTCGGCAAACAGGAGGTCGGGATCGTCTTCGAAGGCATAGAACACGCCGTCGCCATGGTGCGCGTCGATGTCTACATAGGCCACGCGGCGGAGGCCGTGGTGTTGACGCAGCGCTTCGATGGCGACCCCGATATCGTTGAACACGCAGAAACCGGCGGCCGCGTCGCGACGTGCGTGATGCAAACCGGCGATCGGCACGAACACGCGGGTGCAGCGACCCTCGATAATACTCTTCACGCCATCGAGCACGGAACCGACGACGCAGGAGGCGGCCTCAAACACACCCGGGAATGCCGGTGTGTCGCCCTGGTCAAGATAACCAATTCCGGTAATGGACTGCTTTTGCACACGCTGGATATATTCGGCGGTGTGAAACAGCGCGAGATCTTGCGGTGCGCATGTCACCGGTTCCCCGTGGACTACGCGTTTATCCAGCCCTTGTTTGACGGCCTCGCGCCAGAAGGCCTCGAGACGATCAGAGCCAAAGGGATGTCCTTGCCCAAAGCCATAGGCAGCGAGTGCCGCCCCTTGATAGACCCGCACGTTCATGACGCGATTATATCGCTGGTGCGCACGCCGCGTGCGTTACCTGACGCGGGCTGGATTACCGCGTGGCGGGGGAGGCGGCTGAATAGAACGCCAAATAGCTGCAATACACCGAGGCAACAAACATCGGCACGGTAACAAACCCCAGGCTCAGGAGGATCAGGTAACCCAGCCAGTGGGCGTGATTGAACGCCATGACGATAAGGACGTAAGGAATGAAAAACATGATGCCGAGGAACGCCAGCGACAGGGCGTTGTGCGCGCAGGTGGAAAAACTTTCGGTGATGGCATCGAGCGGCAGGCGATTGTCCAACAGTGTGAGCGGTACGCTGTAGAGCAGACCCATGGCCAGCAGCAGATGCAGAACCGACATGACCAGCATGCCCAGCAGCAGTGGTGTCTTGGTCGCATGGAGGTCGGCGGCAGTAAGTCCCGAGATCATGGAGCCGCCAACGGCAAGATAGCCGGCGCTGATGACCAGCAAGACCAATCCCAGCGTGATGATGCAAAGAAGCGTGGCCGGGAAAATTTTCTCGCCATTGGAGAAAATCTGGAACAGCACGCGACCCGGTTCGATGAGGTACGTCCGGAACAATGCCGGGAACTCCGTGACGGGAGCCGTCGGGGTGGCCGGCGCCCGCACGGCGAGCAAGAACCCGCCAAGCAACATGGGCGTAATCAGGATCAACACCAGATTACCCATGAACGGTATGAGCTTCAGCAAGAAGGCGAGAATAAAGTAAACCGCGGTGGTTCCGAACCACAGTGGTTTTTGTTGTTGCACCCGTTGCCAACCGCAGGATACCCAAGCCGCTGTCTGCGCCAACGGCCCCTTGGGCGTGATGATATCTGTCGGCGATGGAATCTCGTTCATGCGAGTGTAAAAATTATAGGTAGTACTTCGGGGTCAGAAGCGTTTGATCACCCACATCGGGATAGAGAGGCGCGTGTCAAAATCGCTGCGGCGGAAATTCCCGCTGCCTTCCTGGTCGATGAGATAGTAGGGTTTTCCCTTGGTCGGGGTAACCTTAATCATATAGAGCCGCCCGTTCAGGCGGTACTCCTCGTGCATCTCCTTGCCCTTGGTGGTAATAGTAATCTCCGGCTCCAGCTCGGTATTGGATGGCTCTGCCGGTGGTGGGGCAGCAGTATCTTTATCCGGTGGGGGCGGGGGTGGCGGTACTGTCCAGTTGGCCGGTGGCGATTTGCCCAGGTCGTTTTTGGCCGGTTCCGCGGCCGAGGCCAAATGCCACGGAAGAAGTGCCGCAAAGAATAAAGCCAGAAGGCGGATCATGGGGAATATTGAATCAGAGATTGAGTTTAATTTCCCGCTCGGCTTCGGATGCCTCGAAACCGCTGGTTTCGTAAAAGCGGAAAATGACGTTTAGCACCTCGTCGGCACTATTGACCACGGTGAAGAGGTCCAGATCGCTCTGGTCAATAACGCCCTCGGTGACCAGGGTTTGCTTGAACCAGTCCATGAGGCCGGCCCAGAATGGCGCATGTACGAGGATGATGGGCATGCGCGTGCTTTTGCCGGTCTGGATCAGGGTAAGCGCCTCAACGAGCTCATCCAGCGTCCCGAAGCCGCCGGGCATACACACGTAGGCCTTGGCGTATTTGATGAACATGACCTTGCGCGCGAAAAAGTGCTGGAAGGTCAGGGTGATGTTCTGGTGTGGATTGGAATGCTGTTCGTGTGGTAGCCGGATGTTGAGGCCGATGCTTGGTGACTTGCCGGCATAGGCGCCCTTGTTGGCCGCTTCCATCAGTCCGGGTCCGCCGCCGCTCACCACCGAAAAACCGGCGTCGGAAAGTTTGCGCGCGACTTCCTCGGTCAGGGCATAATGGGGGTTCCCGGGCTGGATACGCGCGGAGCCAAAGATGCTGACCGAAGGTTGAATCTGGGACAGCCGCTCGAAGCCCGCGACAAATTCTGCCATGATCTGGAAAATCTTCCAGGATTCGCGCGACATGGTACCCGAAGGCGCGATTTCCACCCGGAACTGGGAGTCCGCCCCATTGGGCTTAGGCAGGGACGGGATTTTGTCATTCATATTTTTGTCGTTCATATTATGATCTTTAGCACAAATGCCTCGAGGCCGGCTGACCGCGCGCGCCGGTTTTTCGCACCATGACCCGGAAAACCCCGAATTCGGAAGCGGCCCCGGCAAAAACGCCGGTTAGCGGTAACAAGGACAGGCTTTTGGTCCTCGTAGACGGCTCATCTTATCTTTACCGCGCGTTTCACGCCATGCCCGCGTTGTCCAACTCGCGTGGCGAACCGACCGGCGCGGTGTACGGAGTGGTCAACATGCTGCGCCGCTTGCTCGCGGACTACGCGCCGGGCTATATCGCGGTCGTGTTTGACGCCAAGGGCAGGACCTTCCGCGACGACATCTTCGCCGAGTACAAGGCCAATCGCCCGTCCATGCCGGATGAGCTGAGTGCCCAGATTGCGCCGTTGCACGAGATAGTCCGGGCCCTCGGCCTGCCGCTGCTCGAAATCCAGGGAGTCGAGGCCGACGACGTCATTGGCACCCTCGCGCGTCAGGCGGCCGCAGAAGGCCTCGATACACTTATCTCCACTGGCGACAAGGACATGGCCCAGCTTGTCAACGCGCAGGTGCATCTGGTGGATACCATGAAAGAGGTGGTCTACGACCGCGAGGCGGTGATCGCCAAGTTTGGTGTGCCGCCGGAGCGGATCATCGATTACCTCACGCTCGTGGGTGATACCTCGGACAACATTCCCGGGGTGCCCGGAATCGGACCCAAGACCGCGGCCAAGCTGCTGCAAGAACATGGCTCCCTGGATGAACTCGTGGCGCAGGCCGCCAACATCGACGGCAAGGTGGGCGAAAATCTGCGCGCCGCGATCTCGCATCTGCCGATGTCGCGCCAGCTCGCCACCATCCACTGCGACGTGACGCCTTTGCCAAGGCCGCTGGACTTGAAAGCCGCCGCGCCGGACGAGGCGAAACTGCGCGAGCTCTACTCGCGCCTTGAATTCAAGGGCTGGCTCGCCGATCTCGGCGGCACCAACCGGCCCGTTTCTGTGGCGGAGAGCGCCGCGGTGGGCGCGGGTTATGAAACCATCCTCGATGAAAAAAAGCTCGATGCCTGGATCGCGCGTCTGCGCGCGGCGGGGCAATTCGCCTTCGATACCGAAACCACGAGTCTTGATGCCATGAACGCGGAGATCGTCGGTGTGTCGTTTGCCGAACGATCCGGCATGGCAGCCTACGTGCCACTTGCGCACCGTTACCCCGGCGCACCGGTGCAGCTCGATCGTGACGCGACGCTCAAAAAATTAAAGCCTCTGCTCGAAGACCCGGCGCTTTTGAAAATCGGCCAGAACCTGAAGTACGACATGAACGTGCTGATGAATTACGACATCGCGCTCGCCGGCATCCGTTACGACACTATGCTTGAATCCTATGTGCTTGACTCCACCGCCTCGCGCCACGACATGGACAGCCTGGCGCTCAAATATCTCGGCTACAAGACGCTGAAATACGAGGATGTCGCCGGCAAGGGCAAGAACCAGATCAACTTCAGTGAGGTTCCCATCGAGCAAGCCTCGGCCTACGCGGCCGAGGACGCGGACATCACCCTGCGTCTGCATGAAACCCTGTGGCCGCGGTTGGCTGGGCACGAGCGCCTGGCAAAATTGTTCGATGAAATCGAAATGCCGCTCGTGCCGGTGCTTTCACGCATGGAACGTCACGGGGTTCGAATCGACGTTGGCATGTTGCGTAATCAGAGTCAGGAACTGGCCAAGCGCCTGCAGGAGGTCGAGCAGGAGGCCTATGCGGCGGCGGGTCAGCCGTTCAACATGGGTTCACCCAAGCAGATTCAGGAAGTGCTGTACGGCCAGCACAAGCTGCCAGTGTTGAAAAAAACACCCACGGGCCAGCCGTCCACGGCCGAGGAAGTGCTGGCGGAACTTTCACTCGACTATGCGTTGCCGCGCATGATTCTGGAATACCGCAGTCTCTCTAAACTGAAGTCGACGTACACCGACAAGTTGCCGGAGATGATCAATCCCAAAACCGGACGCGTACACACCTCCTACCATCAGGCCGTGGCCGCGACCGGACGCCTGTCTTCCACCGAACCCAATCTGCAGAACATCCCGGTGCGCACGGCGGAAGGCCGGCGTATCCGCCAGGCCTTCATCGCCGAGCCGGGCAACAAAATTATTTCGGCGGACTATTCGCAGATCGAGCTGCGCATCATGGCGCATCTTTCGGGTGATGCCGGATTGCAGAAGGCGTTTGCGCAGAACATGGATGTGCACCGTGCCACCGCTGCCGAGGTGTTCGGCGTGGCCCCGGATCTCGTCAGCGATGAAATGCGACGCAACGCCAAGGCCATTAACTTCGGTCTCATCTATGGCATGTCCGCCTTTGGGTTGGCGAAACAGTTGCGCATCGACCGCGCGGCGGCGCAGGAATATGTTGAGCGCTACTTCGCGCGTTATCCGGGGGTGCGCGATTTCATGGAACGCACACGCGAACTCGCGCGTCGCCAGGGTTATGTCGAGACGCTGTTCGGACGAAGATTGCACCTGCCCGAGATCAACGCCAGCAACATGGTGCGGCGTCAGGCGGCCGAACGGGCGGCGATCAACGCGCCCATGCAGGGCACGGCCGCCGACCTGATCAAACGCGCCATGCTGGTGGTGGACGACTGGATTGCGCGCGATCGTCCGCGGGTCAGGATGATCATGCAAGTACATGACGAACTGGTGTTCGAAGTGGCCGAGGACAGCGTGGATCTGGCCAGGGAAACCGTCCGTCGCAGCATGGTCGACGTGGTCACGCTCGATGTGCCGCTGGTGGTGGATGTGGGTATGGGACAGAACTGGGACGAAGCACACTAAGGCGGGGCAAGGCGTTTACACCTGGAAAAAATGTGGGAAGCTTGGTTTGAAAGATGGTGGCAGATTGAACATTTCTGAAATCATCAGGTCTATAATGGGCGTCCCCGTTCTACCTCCCTGAGCGGGGAAGTTCCGGATCCAAGATCTGGGACGCATTAGGCCCCGGATAACTCTCCCCTTGTTTCCGGGGTTTTTTTTGCCCTGGGTCAAAGTGCCTCCCATTTTTCTATCCGGATTTGACCCATTAAATTGACCCGGAGGCAGCGTCTTGGTATATAAGCCGGCCTTATTTATTGATTTTCCGGTGCTTGGCCGGGTTTTAGCCGTTTTCCTGTTGGGGGGAATATGAAGAAACATCCGCTGTCCGTTGTCATGATCGCCGGTCTCTCGGGTTTGTGGTTTCTATCCATTGCGTCGGCACAAGCGGCGGGTGGCAATGCGGAGGCGGGTAAAGCCAAGGCAGGGATGTGCGCCGGTTGTCACGGGGCCGATGGCAACGGCGGAGCCGATCCCCTCTGGCCCAAACTCGCCAGCCAGGATGCCGACTATATCGCTAAACAATTGGCCGATTTCAAATCCGGCGCGCGCAAGGATCCCATTATGTCGGGCATGGCCGCGCCGCTTTCTGCCGCAGAGATGAAAAATATCGGCGCCTACTTCTCCGGCCAGAAAATCAAAGCTGGTGCCGCCAAGACCAAGGAATTGGCCCATGTCGGCGAGCGGCTTTATCGTGGCGGTAATACCAAGATGGGCGTATCCGCCTGCATGAGTTGCCATGGGCCATCGGGCCACGGTATTCCCCCACGTTTCCCGCGGGTCTCTGGCCAAGGCGCAGCGTATACCCAGAAACAGCTACTGGCTTTCAAGGCCGGCGCGCGCGCCAATGATGGGGACACCATGACGCGTATCGCTTTCCGTATGTCCGAGGCTGAGATCAAGGCCGTTTCGGAATACATGGCCGGTTTGCACTGACCGGTTAACCCCCCACCTACCAAAGCAACATCCGGCTGATTGGTTTTGGCGCGGCAGGGTCTCCTGCCGTGTTGCGACACCTGCCGGCTTTTGTTTTACCAGGCAGAACCCTAACTGACGTAACGCGCCTAGGCCGTGGAAATATTAATCTTAATATTTCAATAGGTTAGTAAATTTCCCCGCATGGCATGAGTATTGCTCCTTATCTGAGTGAACAGATGCGAGAACCCGACTGAAGACGTTACTACGGGTTCCAAAAGTCCGAAAGGGCAAGAGGAGTAAACCATGCTAAGCCACATCGTCAACCTGGTAAAAGACTACGAGCACATTCATGGTGCGCGGCCGAATCTGGTTTACATGAACGAAACCCATTACGGCTACCTGCGCGAAGAACTGCCGGGTGTCCGCGATCACGACAACCTGATCGCGATTCTGGGTGTGGATATCGCGCTTTCCGACGAGGCCATCCGTCCGCAGGTCGCCACGGTCCGGTTCGCTTCGGAGAACATATTGGTTAGCTGACAAGAATTGCTGTGCGGGGTGCACGCGCGGGCCGGGAAACCGGCCCGTTTTATTTCAGGGTTTTGAAAGTCCTTTCCGCGATGTCCAGCGTTTTCGCGATGTCCCGCTCGCTGTGGGCGGCCGAAACAAATCCTGCCTCAAATGCCGACGGCGCCAGGTAGACACCCTCGCGCAGCATGCCGTGGAAGAATTTCCGGAAACGTTCGACGTCGCAGGCCATGACCTGTGAAAAACGCTCGATCACCGGCTCCTTCGTGAAGTAAACCCCAAACATCCCGCCCACGGCATGGGTGGAGACCGGAACGCCCGCCTGGTGGGCGCGCGCCTTCAACCCGTCCATGAGCATACGTGTTTTCTGCGCCAGCGCCTCAAAGAACCCCGGCGTGGAAATTTCGTTTAGCATGGCGAGACCCGCCGCCATCGCCACCGGATTGCCGGACAGGGTTCCGGCCTGATACACCGGCCCCTCGGGGGCGATACGGTTCATGATCTCGGCGCGGCCGCCGAACGCGCCTACCGGCATTCCGCCACCGATCACCTTGCCGAGCGTGGTGAGGTCGGGCTTGATTCCGTATAGCGCTTGGGCGCCGCCGAGGGCCACGCGAAAGCCGGTCATGACTTCGTCGAAAATCAGCACGCTGCCATGCAGCGTACATACCTCGCGCAGTGTTTCCAGAAATCCTTTTACCGGCGGCACACAGTTCATATTGCCCGCGACCGGCTCGACAATCACGCAGGCGATCTCGTGGCCGAGTTTGGCGAATAGCTGGCGCACCTGGTCGCTGTTGTTGTATTCGAGTGTCAGCGTGTGCGCCGCGAGATCGGCGGGCACGCCGGGCGAGGTCGGCACGCCCAGCGTCAATGCGCCCGAGCCAGCCTTTACCAGCAGCGAATCAGCGTGGCCGTGATAGCAGCCCTCGAATTTGAGAATCTTGTCGCGGCCGGTGAAGCCACGCGCGAGCCGGATCGCGCTCATGGTCGCTTCGGTGCCGGAACTGACGAGGCGCACCTTTTCGATCGACGGCACCAGCCGGCAGACCAGTTCCGCCATCTCGACCTCGACGCGTGTCGGCGCGCCGAAGCTCAGGCCGCGCTCAATTGCTTCTTTCACCGCCTGCAATACCTTGGGATGGGCGTGGCCCAGGATCATCGGCCCCCAGGAGCCGACGTAATCGATGTATTGGTTGTCGTCCTCGTCCCACAGGTACGCGCCCTGACCCCGGGCAATAAACACCGGATCGCCGCCAACGCCCTTGAAGGCGCGCACCGGCGAATTGACGCCGCCGGGGATGCGCTCTTTGGCGCGCTGGAACAGGGTGGCGGAGCGGGTGGTGACGTATTTCGAGTTCATAGTGTCATTTCATAAAGAGTTGAGCGTAACGGCTGGCGGCGGCGCGGATGTCGGTCTGTGCGAATATCCCTTCGATAATCGCCAAGGCGTCGGTCCCGGCCGCGAGCAGCGAGGCGCCATTCTCCGGCGTGATGCCGCCAATGGCAACTAGGGGAATGTGGAGTTTCTTGCGCGCCGCGCGCAGTAGTGAAGAATCAGCCTGCACGGCCTGGGGTTTGGTGCGCGAGGGGAAGAACCGGCCGAAGGCGACGTAATCCGCGCCCTCTTTTTCGGCCTTGAGCGCGCGCCCCAGTTCGTTGTAGCACGACACACCGATGGTCGCCGGTGGGCCCAGTACGGCGCGCGCTTGCGCCAGCGGCATGTCGTCGCGGCCCAGGTGTACGCCGTCGGCCCCGGCCTCTTTGGCGAGCGCCACGTCGTCATTGACGAGGAACAACACGCCGTGCTGCCGGCACAGCACTGCGATTTTTTTTGCCTGCGTCAAACGCGTAGGTGCGTCATAGGCTTTATCCCGATACTGAATAACGCGCGCGCCGCCCGCGATGGCCTCACTCACGGCTGGCAGCAGGCGCGCGTCATCGAGGTACTGCGTGTCGGCGATGGCGTAGAGCCCGGCGATGCGAGATGGATTGATCATTTTTTGACCACTAAATTGTGCGACGTAGTATGCCAGCTTATCTGGGGCGCTGAAATTGGAATTGAATTTTAAGTTGGTTGGTGCACCCCGCGGTTATTGTTGTCGGGCACACCCGCGTGGAAGCAGTTTGCAACTTGGTTGGTGAATTAGGCGGCAGCTCGCGTGGGTAACAGTATCTACGATGAGAATAAGCGATGGAATATGCTGGTGGATAGTGGGATGGTGGGACGTTATCCTTAAAGCGGCGTTATAATTTTGCGCTGGCACGCGCGCGGCTGATCATGCGCTTCACCGTCGAGTTGGCGTTTAGTTCAAGCAGCGCCACGTTCGGATGCTGTACGGCGAATACCCTGAAAATTTCGTCGGCAAACGCCTGTCCGACAGATTCCACGCCGCGAAAATCGAGAATCACCGTCTCGAATCGATCAACTCTGGCGAGCAGCCTTTTGGCCTGAGAGCGAGATACCAGGTTTTCGTCCCCGTATTGCGTCAACTTTACCGGCACAACGGTTTTCGTGAATCCGTAGTCGTCTCCCGAAGTAAATTTGTCGAAAACTTTTTTCGTGGTTCGCGCCGTGTGATTGTTCAGTTTCATCCACACCGCCGTTCCGGAAGAGAACTTGTCTCGTTCCAGTATCCAGTCTTCTTTCTTGTCGAACTGATGCGAGAAATGTATGTCTCCCGACAGGATCTCGAAGTCATCGAACATCCGCGATGCAAAAAATATTCCTTCGCCCGTGTGGCGTGCGGGATCGGTGGTCAGTTTTCCCTTAGCCAACTCCAATACCGCGTGGCGTTCGTCAATCAATCCCAGAGCCATTTGAATCTTCTTGAAAATGCCGACGCCGTTGTCATGGATTTCGATCTGCGTGGTGGATGCCGTCTTGCGGAAATTGACGGCGATCAGGGAGCCTTCCGAATGATCAATGGCGTTGTTGAAGATTTCCGTGAAACCGTAGTGCCAGATCTCCAGAACGTTCTGGGGCATCTGTCCCAGGGAGGAAACGACGTCCTCTCTCCAGATCCGATCTTCCGCCAGTGTTTTCGCGAGTGAAAATGTCTTGCGCCAATGGGCCAGCGGCGCCAGCTGGTACGAACGACTTCTTGTTTTGCCGTGCTGTTTGAGGGCGCGTTCACCGACCAGTTTCTGGAGGTGCTTGTTTACCGCCTGCCGACTAATGTCGAATCTGTCCGCCGTAACCCTGGCGATACCCACGGAATGTTTTTCCACGTTGGCAAGGATGTATCGTCTTACCTCCTCGCCGCGTTCCCGTACTTTGGTCATAAAAATGGCGCCACATCAATTGACAACCTGTATCTGGACAATTGTCAACCGTAAATATCCTATTGTCAACCTTCGCCGCTTTCAGGCTGATCCATTTCCCACGCTCAGTTAAGCCAGTTCGGCAGCCCACGGAGGGTGACTTGGCCAGAAGTTCTTGTTGGCGGCAGTCAGTGAATATGCGGTTCCGCGGGGGGTTCTTCTTCCTCGCGCGCCCAGTACAGGCGATCGGGGAGGGACTGGCCCATGCCGGGCCGGAAACCGAACTTGAGCGTGTCCCAGGTGTATTCCAGCGCCTCGCTCACGGCGCTGAGCGGGTCGAGCCCATGCGCCAGCGTGGCGGCGCAGGCCGAGGCCAGCGTGCAGCCCGAGCCGTGATAGTGGCCCGGCAGGCGTTCGAAGTCGAAGCGTTCCAGTAACCGCATGTTGCCGTAGAACCGGTGGGTCACCTCGGGCGTGTTCTCGTGTGTGCCGGTGATGAGCACGTACTCGCAGCCGAGCGACATCAGTTCTTGCGCGCAGGCATCGAGGTTGTCGGCGCCCTCGGCCAGCCGTCGCGCCTCCAGACTGTTTGGGGTGATCAGCGTCGTCTGCGGTATCAGCAGCGAACGGATGGTTTCATCCAGCGCCTCGTCGGCGAGGGCATCGCCCTGGCCGGAAATCTGTACCGGATCGAGCACAAGCGGAATATCCGGATAGTCCTCAACGATGCTGGCGATCGCCGTGGCCACGGCGTTGCTGCCGACCATGCCGATCTTGAATGCCGCCACCGGCATATCCTCGAGCACGGCGCGCGCCTGCGCGATGATGAGTTCGGTCTCCATGACCGTGAACTGCTTGATGCCGGTCGTGTCCTGCGCCGTAACCGCGGTCACGACCACGGTTGGGTGACAGCCGAGGCTCGCGAGCGTAAGTACGTCGGCGGTGACGCCAGCGCCGCCGGTGGGGTCGGTGCCGGCGAATACGAGAACCACGGGCGGTTTGCGTCGTTCTGTCATTGTCGGTACGCCTCGAGTACGAGCGATTTGAGCGCCTGGATAAGGCCAGGATGACTGTTCAGGGCCGGCGCCACGCGGTAATGGGGAATGCCCTGAGCTTTTGCCAGATCAGCGTACAGCATACCGAGTTCATAGAGTGTCTCGCTATGATCTGAGACAAACGCGATGGGGTAGACCAACACCTGTTTCACGCTGGCCGCCGCCTTCTCGCGGATAACTTCCTCGGTATAGGGCTTGAGCCACGTGAGCGGGCCAACACGACTCTGGTAACACAGCGTGGTATGCGGCCAGTCCAGCTTGGCGCGCAGGGCATCGTAGGTGGCGCGGACATGGGTTTCGTAAGGGTCGCCCTGATCCACGATCTTCTGCGGCAGGCCATGGGCGGAAAACAAAAGCTCAATGTGCTGCGGATCGGGGTCGGGAAACCGACGCAACTCCTCGCGCAGGGTCTCGACGATGGCCTGCTGGTACTCGGGCTGGTCGTACCACTGGCGGATGAGTGTGATTCGTGGATGATAGTTCTGGTGGTCACACTGGCGCTGGAATTCGTTGTAGGAGCTACCGGTCGTGGTCAGCGAGTATTGCGGATACAGCGGCAGCAGGATGACTCGACCATACCCCTTGGCCTTGAGCGAGGCCACGACCTCGTGTGTCAGCGGATGCCAGTAGCGCATGCAGACATAGACGTTGAAGTCACCACCGTCAGTGAGCGCCAGTTGCAGCGCCATGGCCTGCTCGCGGGTGTTGTCGAGCAGCGGCGATTTGCCGCCGATGGCGGCGTAGGCCTTGGTCGCCTCCGGTGTACGCCTGCGTGCCAGTAAACCCGCAAAAAATTTCTGTGTAATGAAACCAAGGGGGAACTTGAAGATATCCGGATCGGAAAAAAGGTTAAACAGAAACGGCTGCACCGCCTGCAACGAATCCGGCCCACCCAGGTTGCACAACACGACAGCGACGCGATCAGTCATCACGGGGCATTCTACCCCGTGGTCTTCCATTTCACCATGAACGTAAAAGTGCGATCATACGGCGATGATCGATATTGATTCCTGAGGATATAGATGCAGTCTTACATGTGCGTGATTTGCGGTTTTGTTTATGAGGAAGAGAAAGGTCGGCCCGAAGAGGGCATTAAGCCAGGCACACGCTGGGCGGATATTCCGGAAAACTGGAAGTGTCCGGAATGTGGCGCGGCCAAATCCGATTTTGAAATGATCGAGATCTGAGCGGCGTGTTTTTCTCGACGCATCCATCCCTTCCGGAATCCGATGAAATAAGCAGCCGCGATGACCGGCTGCGCTACCACATTCGTGCCAGCCACCGTCGGCGCACCATGGCGATCCAGGTTCGACCCGGTGGTGAGGTCCGGGTGATGGCGCCCGCGGCGGTGTCGTTGTCCGCCCTGCGCCGTTTCGTCATGGAACATTTCACCTGGATCCGACGTAAACAGCAGGAATTGGTGCAACCGTCTTTTGCCCACACCCTGCAAGACGGTGGCGCGATTCCCTACCTCGATGAGAGGTTGAATCTGCGCCTGTGTCTGGGCCCAGGCAGCCGATCCCGCGTGGTCCGGGAGAACGATGGGCTGCACGTACATGCCAGCGACGGCAGCCAGGTCCGCGCTCTGCTCGAAGGCTGGTATCGGCGGCAGGCGCGGGTTCATTTCACGCAGCGCGCGGATCACTTTGCGCCCCTTGTCGGGCGATGTCCGGCCAGCATTTCCATTCGTGGCCAGCGTACCCGCTGGGGCAGTTGTTCCGCACGCGGCGCCGTGAGCCTCAATTGGCGACTGTTGCAGGCCCCCGCGCGGCTGCTCGACTATGTTGTCGTGCACGAGCTGTGTCACCTGCGCCACCCCAATCATTCGGCCCGCTTTTGGGGTGAGGTTGAGCGGGTGTTGCCGGAGTACCACATCCTGCGCCAGGAATTGCGGGACATCCGTAAGATTCTGGTTTTGTAGCGGTTTCGGGGTGGTGGCCCCGCCGCTGGCCCGGTTAAGAGCTACACTTTAGGGGCTACCGTTAAGACGGCGGATAACAAAAACCGAGAAAAGGACGATGAATACACTGACATGGATTCTGGCCGGATTGGGTGTCGCCTGGCTACTCGCCTATTTTCGCGCCTCGTTGCTCATATGGACCGCGGTCGCCGCCGCGGCCATCTCCGTCTGGGGCAGGGCTTGCGAACCCGCTACCACACCGCTCTTCACCGTCCTCGGTGTATTCAGCGTTTTCGCACTGCTGCTTAACTTTATTCCGTTGCGCCGGCTGTTGATCAGCGCGAGCCTGCTTCAGGTTTTTCGGCGCATCATGCCCCCGATGTCAGACACCGAGCGTGAAGCGCTTGAGGCCGGCACCGTGTGGTGGGAAGCCGAGCTCTTCAGCGGCAGTCCCCGCTGGTCGGCACTCTTCAATCTGCCCACGCCCTCGCTCACGGACGAGGAACAGGCCTTTCTCGATGGCCCGGTCGAAGAACTGTGTCGCAAGATCGATGACTGGGAGATTACCCACGAGCGCCAGGATCTCCCGCCCGAGATTTGGAAGTTCCTCAAGAAGAATGGCTTCTTCGGCATGATCATTCCGAAGCAGTATGGCGGACTCGAATTTTCCGCCCAGGCGCATTCCGCGGTGGTGATGAAGGTTGCCTCACGCAGTGTGACGGTGGGCGTGACGATCATGGTGCCGAATTCACTTGGGCCGGCGGAGTTGCTGCTGCATTACGGTACCGAGGCGCAGAAGAACCATTACCTGCCGCGGCTCGCACGCGGCGAAGAAGTACCGTGCTTCGCCCTGACGGGGCCGGAAGCAGGTTCGGATGCCGGCAGCATCCCAGACCGTGGCGTGGTTTGCCGCGCCGCGTTCAAGGGCAAGAAAAATGTGCTCGGCATCCGGTTGAACTGGGACAAGCGCTACATCACGCTCGGACCGGTAGCGACCGTGCTCGGGCTTGCCTTCCGTCTGTACGATCCCAAGCATTTGCTGGGCGGGGACGAAGACCTTGGCATCACGCTCGCCTTGATCCCAACAGGAACGCGCGGCGTCAAGATTGGCACGCGCCACAATCCGCTCAACATCCCTTTTCAGAACGGGCCGAATTGGGGCAAGGATGTCTTCATCCCCATGGACTGGATCATCGGCGGGCGCGACTACATCGGTCAGGGTTGGCGTATGTTGATGGATTGCCTTGCTGCCGGCCGTGCGATTTCGCTGCCGGCGCTGGCCACCGGGGCGGGCAAGCTCGCCTCGCGTGCGACGGGTGCCTACGCGCGCATCCGCAAGCAGTTTAAGCTGCCGATCGGAAAATTCGAGGCGATCGAGGAAGTGCTCGCGCGCATCGGCGGTTATGCTTACCTGATGGACGCGGCGCGCACGCTTACTGCACGCGCGGTCGATCTGGGCGAGAAGCCGTCGGTGGCCTCGGCCATCGTGAAGTACCAGCTCACCGAACACATGCGCAAGGTGGTCAATGACGCCATGGACATCCAGGGAGGAGCGGGCATCTGTCTTGGGCCGCGCAACTTCATGGGCCGTGTGTACCAGGCGCTGCCCATCAGCATCACCGTCGAGGGCGCGAATATTCTCACGCGCGCTCTCATCATCTATGGCCAAGGCGCGGTACGCTGTCATCCGTACGTGTTGCAGGAAATGCAAGCCGTGGCGGATACCGATCATGCGCGCGCCTTAAAGCAATTCGATCGCGCCATTTTCGGTCACATTGGATTTACCATCAGCAATGCCCTGCGCGCCCTGTGGTTGGGTCTGACCAATGGGTATTTGGTGCGTACCCCGATCGACGGGCCGGGGCGGCGTTACTGCCAGAAACTCACGCGCCTGTCGGCGGCGTTTGCCTTTATCTCCGACATTGCCATGCTGTCGCTCGGTGGCGCGCTCAAACGCAAGGAAAAAATCTCCGGCCGTTTTGCCGATGTGTTGAGCCACATGTATCTTGCCTCCGCCGTGATCAAGCGTTTTGAGGACGATGGCTGTCCCGAGGCGGATATCCCGCTGATGCGCTGGGCCTGCGATTACTGCCTGCACGAAGGGGAGAAAACACTCGTCGTCATTCTCAAGAATTTTCCCAGCCGTTTTCTTGCCTGGCTCATGGGTGGTTTGGTGTTCCCGACGGGGCGGCGTTTCCAGGTACCGAACGATGCCATGGGCCATGAGGTGGCGAAACTGTTGCTGGAGCCATCGGCGGCACGTGATCGCCTCACGGCCGGTATTTTCATCTCGCATGATCCGACAGATACCACTGGCCGTCTCGAAGACGCTTTGCCCAAGGTGATCGCCGCCGAAGCATTGGAACGCAAGCTGCATAAGCTCGTTGACGAAAATCCGATGTTGCATGGCGACATGAAGACCCAGATCGAGGAGGCGTTGCGCCAGCAGGTGTTCACGGTTTCCGAGGCGGAGCTGGTGCGCGTGGCCTATGCGGCGCGGTGCGCGGTGATCGCGGTGGACGATTTCAAGAAAACCCGATAGACAGGATTCACGGGATCAACCCGTTTGAACAGGCAGATTATGAACAAGGTACTCATTGTTGACGGGATGCGCACGCCATTCGTGAAGGCGCGTGGCGAGCCCGGGCCGTTTGCAGCTTCCGAACTGGCCGTGGCCGCGGCCCGGCCACTGCTCGCACGCCAGCCGTTTGCGCCAACCGAGATCGACGAGGTCATCGTGGGTTGTGTCATTCCCGCGCCGGATGAGGCGAACATCGCACGCCTCATTGCGTTGCGTCTCGGTTGCGGCAAGCAGGTGCCGGCGTTCACGGTGCAGCGCAACTGTGCCTCCGGCATGCAGGCGCTGGCGTCGGCTGCGGAACGCATCGCGCTGGGCGCCTCGCATCTGGTCCTGGCCGGCGGCACCGAGGCCATGAGCCGCGCGCCGATCCAGTGGAATCCGCAAATGGCCAAATGGCTTGGCAGTCTGTTACGCGCCCGCAGTCTGCCAGCGCGGTTGCAGGGCATCGCGCGTTTTCGTCCGGCCTATCTGAAGCCGGTGTACGCGCTGCTGCTCGGGCTCACCGATCCGCTGGTGAAACTCAACATGGGCCAGACGGCCGAGATCGTGGCGCACCGCTTCGGTATCACGCGCGAGCAGCAGGACGCCTTTGCCTTGTCGAGCCACCAGCGCCTGGCAGCGGCGTTCGATGCGGGACAGATGCAGATCGAAGTGGAGACGCTGTATGACACGCGCGGACATTTTTATGCCGAGGACAACGGGCTGCGGCGCGACTCCGATCTCATCCAGCTTGGGAAGCTGCGGCCAGTGTTTGATACCAAATACGGCAGCGTCACCTCCGGCAACAGCTCGCAGGTGACCGACGGCGCCGCGATGCTGCTGCTGGCGAGCGAAGAAATGGTACAGCGCCATCACTTGCCGGTGCTTGGCGAATGGCTTGGACACGAATGGGCCGGGGTCGATCCCTCGCAGATGGGGCTTGGGCCGGTGCATGCCGTGGCGAAATTGTTGCAGCGTTTCAAGTTGGGCATGAATGATCTCAAGCAGCTGGAATTGAACGAGGCCTTCGCGGCTCAGGTGCTTGCCTGCCAGGCCGCGTGGGACAGCCCCGACTATTGCCGGGATGAATTGAAACTCGATAAACCGCTCGGGCGCATGGACCCGGAACGCCTCAACCCCGAAGGTGGCGCGGTGGCTTGCGGTCATCCGGTGGGCGCGAGTGGCGCGCGCATCGTCCTGCACCTGCTGCATGCGCTTCGGCGCAAGGGCGGCGGCACGGGGGCCGCGACCCTGTGCATCGGCGGCGGACAGGGCGGCGCGATGTTGCTTAAAACAGAAGGCGCCTCCGTATGAGTAATACCAAAAACTGGCGTCTCGACTTCATCGAAGACATCGCGGTGCTCACGCTCGATGTCCCGCAGCAGTCGGCGAATGTGCTGTCGCACGATGTGGTGGCAGAACTGGATCAGCGTCTGGCAGAGCTGGAGAGCAAGCCGCTCAAGGGCCTCATGATCTGTTCGGGCAAATCCTCCGGTTTTATCGCCGGCGCGGATGTGCGTGAATTCCAGAACATTTCCGACGTCGCGCGCGCGGCGGATCTGGCACGGGCGGGACAAATGGTGCTGAATCGCCTGGCACATCTGCCCTTTCCCACGGCCGCGGCGATTCACGGTTTCTGCCTTGGCGGTGGCATGGAACTCGCGCTCGCCTGCACCTATCGCATCGCGCGGGACGATGCCTCGACCCGTCTCGGTTTGCCGGAGGTGAAACTCGGGATTCATCCGGGTTTTGCCGGCACCGTGCGTCTGCCGCTCCTGATCGGACACCTGCCGGCGCTGGGTTTGATGCTCACGGGCAGAACCGTAAGCGCCAAGGAAGCCAAGCGTCTGGGGCTGGTGGATGACGTTGTGCCCGAGCGCCATCTGCGCACGGCGGCCACGTCGACCCTGCGCCGCCGCCCGCCCCGGCGGAAGGCGGCGTGGTACCAGCGCCTGCCCGGCTTGAAGCCGTTGCGCCCGCTCATAACGAAATTGTTGGCAAGGCAAGTGCAAGGCAAGGCCAACCCGGATCATTACCCCGCGCCTTATCGCATTCTCGAGTTGTGGCGTGAAAACGCTTTTGAAGAACGCGAGGCCGCGTCGATTGGCGAGTTACTGGTCTCGCGCACGAGTCGCAACCTGGTGCATGTGTTTTTGCTGGGCGAAGATCTGAAGCGCCACGGACGTGCCCAGCCGCACCGCATCCAACATGTGCATGTCGTCGGTGCCGGCGTCATGGGCGCGGACATCGCCATGTGGACGGCTTCCCGCGGTTTCACCGTGAGCCTGCAGGACCGCACCCCCGAAATTCTGGCCCGCGCCATGCAACGTGCCTATGACTTTTTCCGCAAGAAGTTGAAGGACCCGCGTGCCATCCAGGAAGCCATGGATCGGTTGATGCCGGATCTTGCGGGCAACGGATTGAAGCGCGCCGATCTCGTGATCGAGGCGATTGTGGAAAAAGTGGAACCCAAGCGTGAGTTGTTCCGCATGGCTGAACAGCGTGCGCCGGCCAGCGCGTTGCTGGCCACCAATACTTCCAGCATTCCGCTCGAAGAGATTGCCACCGCGCTCACAAACCCGGCGCGTCTCGTCGGTCTGCATTTTTTCAACCCGGTGTCGAAGATGCAGCTGGTCGAGATCGTGCGTGGACAGCAGACAAGCGACGACGCCCTGGCCCGCGCCCGCGCCTTCGCTGTCGCCCTCGACCGCCTGCCACTCGATGTGCGCAGCAGCCCGGGCTTCCTTGTGAACCGCATCCTCATGCCGTATCTGATCGAGGCGGTGAAACTTTACGAAGAGGGCGTACCCGCGCCGCAGATCGATCGCGCTGCCAAGGATTTCGGCATGCCGATGGGTCCGATCGAACTCGCCGACACGGTTGGCCTCGATATCTGTCTGTCGGTGGCGGAAGAACTCGCCGGCCCACTCGATACGCCGGTGCCGGAGACCCTGCGCAAAATGGTGGCGGACAAAAAACTGGGCAAGAAGAGTGGCAGCGGGTTCTACGAATACAATGCCAAGGGCCGCGCCAAGGCGGTGAAGTCAGGGCCCAAGAGCGATTTGCCGATTACCGAACGGTTGGTACTGCGGTTGCTAAATGAAGCCGTGGCCTGCTTGCGCGAAAAGGTGGTGTCCGACACCGATGCCGTGGATGCCGGCATGGTTTACGGCACCGGATTTGCGCCCTATCTCGGGGGGCCGATGCGTTACGTCGAAAGTCTGGGCGAGACCGGCATCAGCCACAGCCTGTACCGGCTGTCACAGGAATACGGCAAGCGCTTCACACCCGATCCCGGTTGGTCGCGCATGGACCTGTTCCAACGACATCACGAAATCAAAGACTGATACATGGATTTCTTCCCGGCCCGTCTAGGCAGTATGATTGACCGGCGATTGCGGACGGTGGAGCGTTTTGCACCAGCCTCCCGTCTGCAATAAATACAGGCAAGGCAGCTTGCATGGAACTAAGCGCCAACTCTAATCTCTCCGATCTTTTTATCGAGCGCACGCGGGAAACACCGACGGCACTGGCCTATCGTCAGCACGATGGCAATGGCTGGATCGATCTGACTTGGGGTGGGGCGGCACGCGAGGTGGCTCGCTGGCGCGCAGCACTCCGGAAGGAAAACTTCAAGCCCGGCGACCGCGTGGCGATGTGCCTGCATAACCGCATCGAGTGGATGCTGTTCGATCAGGCCGCGCTCGGCCTCGGGCTTGTGACGGTCCCGCTTTATTTTGACGACCGGCCCGACAACATGGCTTGGTGCCTGAACGATTCGGGCGCGCGTCTGCTGTTGCTGGAAGAGACGACGTATTGGCACGCTCTGCAGCGGCAGGTGAAGACCGTGGAGCGCGTGGTGTGTCTGCAAGGCAGCACCGCTCCCGGCGGCAAACTTATGCATGTGTCGGACTGGCTGCCGGCGCAAGGCGAGATGCTGGTGCGCTCGCCGGCCTTTCCCGACAACCTGGCCACCATCGTCTACACTTCTGGCACCACCGGCCGGCCCAAGGGCGTGATGCTTTCGCACCGCAACATCCTGAGTAACGTGGTTGCCTCCATGCAGGCGATCCCGGCCTATGCGAGCGACCGGTTCCTGTCCTTCCTGCCGTTGTCGCACATGTTCGAGCGGACCACCGGCTACTATGTCGCGATGTGGGCCGGGGCGCAGACCGTGTACGCCCGTTCCATCAGTCTGCTGGCCGACGACATGCGTGAGCAGCAGCCCACGGTGCTTATCAGCGTGCCGCGTATTTTCGAACGCATCTGGGGCCGGATGCAGGAGGCGATGCCGGCGGGCTCGCCCAAGCGTCGGTTGTTCGAGGCTGCGGTGGACGTGGGCTGGCGGCGGTTCAAGGGCGAAGCCACGCGGCGCGATCAGTGGCTCTGGCCGATTCTCAAGTTTCTCGTGGCGCGCAAGCTTTACCATCGCCTCGGCGGACGTATGCGCCTGATCATTGTCGGCGGGGCGGCTCTGGCCCCGCATCTGGCGCGCATTTTCGTCGGTCTGGGTTTGCCAATCATCCAGGGATATGGCCTTACGGAAACCTCGCCCGTGCTGGCCGCAAACCGCCTGGGCGACAACGACCCTGTTTCGGTGGGCCGTGCGCTTGAAAATGTTGCGCTGCGCTGTGATAAGTATGGCGAACTACTCGCACGCGGGCCGAATATCATGCTGGGTTACTGGAATAACCCTGCGGCCACCGCCACGGTGATTGACGATGACGGCTGGTTGCACACCGGTGATCAGGTGCGCATTGACGGTGGCCGCGTGTATATCACGGGGCGCGTCAAAGACATCATCGTATTGTCCAACGGCGAAAAGGTGTCGCCCACTGACGCCGAGCAGGCGATTCTGCGCGATGCCGTTTTCGAACAGATAATGTTGCTGGGTGAAGGGAGGCCCAAGCTCGGTTTGCTCGTGGTGAGCAAGCTGGAAGACGAAGCGGAGTTGTGCGCCCGCGCCAACAAACAATTGTACGATTTCCCCGGTTATGCGCGTATCTGCCACATTGTGCGCGTCGGGGAGCCGTGGACGGTGGAAAACGGCCTACTTACGCCGACGCTCAAGATCAAGCGCAAGGAAATGATGACGCGCTACGCGAGAGAGATCGAGAAGATGTACACCACCACCGTGGTTTGCTGCCCACAGGGCGTGAAGAACCATGACGTTTAGCCCCACGGTTATTTTAATCCCCGAGTTTATGCTGGAACATCGGCTGATATTGCCCAAGCTGGGCGGCGGTCAGCAGAAACACGCTCTCATCGCCGGTGGACGTGGAAAGCCACAGGAACGGCACATCCGGGAAAGCCTCTTGCAACGTTACGTGGCTGTTGCCGACCTCGGCTACTAGCACGCCCTCGGGGTTAAGATGTTCGGGCGCTTGTGCCAGGATGCGTACGATGGCATCCAGTCCGTTATGGCCCGAAACCAGCGCGAGCTCCGGCTCGTGTCGGTATTCCTCGGGCAATTCCGCCATTTCCACCGGGGCCACGTAGGGCGGGTTGGTGACGATAAGGTCATAGCGTTCGCCGCCGAGCGCCGCAAAAAGATTCGATGACATCAACCGTACCCGTTCACGCAGGCCATGGTGTTCCACGTTGGTGCGTGCGCACGCCAGCGCCTCGGTTGAAATGTCCGTGGCATCCACGCGTGCCTGCGGGAAGGCCAGAGCCAGGGCAATGGCGATACAGCCACTGCCGGTGCAGAGGTCGAGCGCCCGTCGCACCTTCGCCGGACTGACCCATGGCTCGAAGCGTTCAAGGATAAATTCACCCAACAGCGAACGCGGCACGATGACGCGCTCGTCCACGTAAAAGCGCAGCCCGGCAAACCAGGCTTCCTTGAGCAGATAGGCGGTTGGTTGGCGGGTAACGATGCGGCGCCGGACCAGGTCACGCACGGTAACCTGTTGTGCGGCATTCAATGTTTCATCCAGATGCGCATCGAGTTCATGTGGAGCGAATTTAAGTGCGCCGCCCACGAGCCAGGCAGCCTCGTCGAGTGCGTTATCGGTACCATGGCCGAAGTAAAGCCCGGCGTCCTCGAACTGTTGTTCTGCCCACAGGATGAAATCGCGCAGGGTGCGCGTCGGAGTGTCGTTCAATGTGGAGGTCAAGGGTCCGAAGCGATTTATTTCAGTCGGGAAAGATCAGCGCGCACGGACTCGGCGGATTTGGTGAACTGAACAGATTCCTGCCCGATCAATGGCAGCTCGACCACCCGCTCCATGCCGCGCTCGCCGAACACCACTGGTACGCCCATGCAGATATCGCGCATGCCGTATTCGCCATCGAGCACGGCTACCGCCGGCAGGATATGGTGGCGGTTATGGCTGATGGCATTGACCATGGTAGCCACGGCGGCGGCCGGGGCGTCGTAGGCGCTGGCGGTCTTGCGCAGAGCGAGAATTTCTGCGCCGCCCTCGCGCGTGCGTTTGACGATGGCATCGATTTTATCTTTCGGCAGGAAGTGTTCGATCGGAATGCCGTTGATGCAGGTAAAGCGCGTCATGGGGACCATGGTGTCACCATGGCCGCCAAGTACCATGGCGGTGATGTCTTTGACCGAGAATCCCGTTTCCATGGCGATGAAGCTGGCCATGCGCGCCGAGTCGAGTACGCCGGCCATGCCGAAGACGCGGTGCCGTGGCCAGCCGGTACGTTTCCAGGCTGCGTAGGTCAGCACGTCCACCGGGTTGGAAACCAGGAGCAGCATCGCTTCCGGCGCGACCTTGAGCACGACATCGACGATGCCATACAACACGGCGAGATTGATGTCGAGCACGTCCGAGCGCGACATGCCGGGTTTGCGCGGCACCCCGGCGGTAATGACCACGATCTCCGATCCGGCCATGTCATTGAGATCGTTTGAGCCCGTGAGCTTGGTGTCAAAACCGAAAATCGTGGCCGATTCCTGGATGTCGAGCGCCGTGCCCTGGGGCACGCCTTCCTTGATGTCGATCAGCATGATCTCGCGGCATAGCTCCGCCTTAGCAAGGTTGTGCGCGGTGGATTCGCCCACCCGTCCGGCACCGACGATAGTGATTTTTTTCATTCCGTGTCTCCCGACGTTGTCTGCTGTTGAATATAGTCGAGGCGAATTCCCTTCGGTTCGGCCTCAGGTGATTTTCGGGTAATGTGCCGGGTAGGGAGCGCGCGCCACACCTGAATCGATGGCGGCGCGCGCCACCGCCGGTGGCACGATGGCGAGCAGCCGCGCATCGAGCGGTTTGGGAATGATGTAGTCCGGCCCGAATTTAAGCTGCGAGAGGCCATAGGCCTGCAGCATTTCCGCTGGTACCGGTTCGTGCGCGAGTTTGGCCAGTGCCCGCACCGCGGCTATGAGCATAGCGCGGCTGACCGAGCTGGCGTGCACATCGAGGGCACCGCGGAAGATGTAGGGAAAGCCAAGCACGTTGTTCACCTGATTCGGGTAGTCGGAGCGACCTGTCGCCATGATCAGATCCGAACGCGCTGCATGCGCGAGCTCGGGGCGGATTTCCGGGTCGGGGTTGGCCAGCGCGAACACGATGGGTTTGGGCGCCATCGATTGCACCATCTCCGGCGTGACCAGATTAGCCGCGGAAACGCCAATGAACACGTCGGCGCCTTGCATGGCGTCCGTCAGCGTGCGTTTGTCCGTGACCTGGGCGTGGCGACGCTTGTAGATGTTAAGGTCAGGACGACCGGTGTGGATGACGCCCTTGCTGTCCAGCAGCAGGATATGGTCGCGTTTGGCGCCGAGCGCAAGCATCAGTTGAATGGTGGCGAGCCCCGCGGCCCCCGCACCCAGCAGGACGACGCGGGCATCCGCGAATTTCTTGCCTTGCAGCTCCAGCGCGTTCAGCAGTCCGGCGCAGATGATGACAGCGGTACCGTGCTGATCGTCATGGAATACCGGGATGTCGAGGCGTGCACGCAGTATTTCTTCGATGGCAAAACAATCGGGCGCGGCGATGTCTTCGAGGTTGATGCCACCAAAGGTCGGCGCAATGTGGGCCACGGTGTCGATGAATGCATCGCGCGACGGCGCATCGACTTCAATGTCAAACACGTCGATGTCGGCGAAGCGCTTGAACAACACGGCCTTGCCTTCGAGCACCGGCTTGCTGGCGAGCGACCCATGGTTCCCCAACCCCAGGATGGCCGAACCGTTGCTGACGACCGCGACCAGATTGCCCTTGTTGGTGTAGCGGTAGGCCGCATCGGGGTTGGCGGCGATTGCGCGCACCGGTTCAGCCACGCCGGGCGAATAGGCCAGCGACAGGTCATATTGGGTGTCGCAGGGCTTGGTCGGCACCACCGCAGTTTTTCCGGGTTTGGGCAGCGCGTGGTAGTCGAGCGCCGCCTGTTTCAGGTCTTTTTTCATCGTAGGTTCAGAGAGTTTCTAGTTCCATTAACAATGTTAGCATGGCCGGATGCGTCACCCGCATGTGCAAGCTGTCTTTGTATTCCGTCAGCCCGCCGCGCGCCACCATTCGCCGTCCGGGGAGGTCACCCGGTTTCCCGGCAAGGTATTTTTCAACCCTCGTTCGGCACGAACAACGGCACCTCGGACGCAAGCTCGCATGTAGATGACGTACTGGCGCCGCCGCTACGCCTGGATATTGTCTTCAATGAGATAGAAACCTGCGTTATTTGGCGTCAGCCGTGCGGCCGTGATCGGTTGGTAGGTGGGTTCGTTCCAGATGCCGGTCCCTGTCCCCACCCGCGAGAACCGTGGGGACGAAGAGGGTGCAAAACAAAAAAGCGCTCGTTAAGAGCGCTTTTTTTAATCCGGTGAGTGGCACCGAACGACGTACTATTTTTTCATGCCGTACTTCTGGCGGAATTTCTCTACGCGACCGCCGGTGTCCACGAGCTTCTGTTTACCGGTGTAGAACGGGTGACACGCGGAACAGACTTCCACGCTCATGTCGTGCTCCAGCGTGGAGCGGGTGGTGAAGGCGTTACCGCAGCTGCAGGTAACCTTGATTTCCTTGTACTCAGGATGGATGCCGGCTTTCATGTCATTGACCTCAAAGGGAATTTTCCGCGATTTCCGACCGCAGACGCTCAAAGGGCGCGTAGTCTAAGCAAAATCAGTTAGCTGAGCAAGTCCGGCGAAAGGGCGCCCTAGCGCTTCATGGAATCGAAGAATTCCCCGTTATTTTTGGTGGCCTTGAGCTTTTCCAGCAGGAATTCGGAGGCCTCGAGCTCGTCCATCTGGTGCAGCAGCTTGCGCAGGATCCATATCTTCTGCAAATCGTCCGGCGCGAGCAGGAGTTCCTCGCGGCGCGTGCCGGAGCGGTTAATGTTGATCGAGGGGTAGCTGCGTTTTTCTGCCAAGCGCCGGTCGAGGTGGATTTCCATGTTGCCGGTGCCCTTGAATTCTTCGTAAATCACGTCGTCCATCTTGGAGCCGGTTTCAATCAGGGCCGTGGCCAGGATCGTCAGGCTGCCGCCTTCTTCAATATTACGTGCGGCGCCGAAAAACCGTTTCGGCCTTTGCAGCGCGTTGGCATCGACGCCACCTGTCAGCACCTTGCCCGAGGCCGGGACTACGGTGTTGTAGGCGCGTGCCAGACGCGTTATCGAGTCAAGCAGGATGATGACGTCTTTCTTGTGTTCGACCAGACGTTTTGCCTTTTCGATCACCATCTCCGCGACCTGTACGTGGCGTGAGGCGGGTTCGTCGAAGGTGGACGAGATCACCTCGCCCCTGACTGAACGCTGCATTTCCGTCACTTCCTCCGGACGCTCGTCGATGAGCAGCACGATGAGTACACATTCGGGTTGATTGGTGGTGATGGCATGGGCGATGTTCTGCAGCATGACGGTCTTGCCAGCCTTGGGCGGCGAAACGATCAGTCCGCGCTGGCCCTTGCCGATGGGCGCCACCAGGTCGATGACGCGGGACGTAAGATTTTCGCTCGAGGCGTTGTCGCGTTCGAGCGTCATGTGCACATTTGGGTGCAGCGGCGTTAAATTCTCGAACAGGACCTTGTTTTTGGCTTCATCCGGCGACTGGAAATTGATTTCTTCGACCTTGAGCAGAGCGAAGTAGCGTTCCGATTCCTTCGGCGGGCGGATATTGCCCTTGACGGTGTCCCCGGTGCGCAGGTTGAAGCGGCGGATCTGGGAGGGTGAAACGTAGATATCGTCCGGACCAGCCAGATAAGAGGCATCGGCCGAGCGCAGGAACCCGAACCCGTCCTGCAGGATTTCGACCACGCCTTCGCCGATGATGTCCTCGCCCTTTTTGGCTTGGGCCTTGAGGATTGCGAAGATCAGATCCTGTTTGCGCAGTCGTCCGCCGCCTTCGAGGTCCAGGGCCGCGGCCATTTCCGCCAGCTCGGCGGCGGGTTTGCGTTTGAGTTCAGTGAGGTTCATCAGGTTTGCATTCATGTGGTCACCGGTTCCGGACATGCAAGGGGACGGAATTTGTCCACCGTTGAAGCCCGGGGAATGTGGAAAAACTGGATGTGTTTAAAAGCAGGAACGACTTAGGATTTTTATACTTCCGAAGTGAACTTTAGCACCAGTTGCGGCCCTCGTCCAGTCCATGAGGGCCGTTTGGTTTGTCATAAATTGTCAGAGGTTGCCGTCGATGAATGCAGACAGTTGCGACTTGGAGACGGCGCCAACCTTGGTGGCTTCGACGCTGCCATTCTTGAACAGCATCAGGGTCGGGATGCCGCGGATGCCATATTTCGGCGGAGTCTGCGGGTTCTCGTCGATGTTGAGTTTGGCGACCTTGAGCTTTCCGTTATATTCCCTGGCAACTTCTTCGAGCACTGGTGCAATCATCTTGCACGGGCCGCACCACTCCGCCCAATAGTCCACCAACACAGGGCCGTCGGCCTTGAGTACTTCCTGCTCAAAATTGTCGTCAGTAATATTGACGATTCCTTGACTCATACAGAATTGCCTCCACTTCGATGATCGGGGGTTGGCCGCGACCCAGCGGGCCAGGGACGGATGCTGAAATACAGGGTTTGCAGGACGTAGTTTGAGCAAAAACACGGGTCTAATGCAAGCGGAGGGTAAATCCTGATATTCTCTTGCTACTTATATGACCGACCACAGCCATCTCACCGAAATATCCTTCGCCAATCTGGGCCTGCCGGAAGTACTGCTGAAAGGCGTGCACGAGGCCGGCTTTGAGTTCTGTACCCCGATTCAGGCCGAAACCCTGCCGATTGCGCTGACCGGGCAGGACGTGGCTGGCCAGGCGCAGACCGGAACCGGGAAGACGGCGGCATTTCTGCTCGCCGCCTTGAATCATTTAATCATGCATCCGGCCGAGGACCGCCGCCCGAACCAGCCGCGTGCCATCATGCTTGCGCCCACGCGCGAACTCGCGGTGCAGATCCATAAGGACGCCATGGTGTTGGGCGCCCACAGCGGTCTGCGTTTCGCGCTGGTGTACGGCGGCACGGGCTATGACTCCCAGCGCAAGACGCTGGAAGAGGGTGTGGATGTGCTGATCGGTACGCCCGGTCGCATCATCGATTATTTCAAACAGCATGTGTTCGACCTGCAGGCGATCCAGGCCATGGTGCTGGATGAGGCCGACCGCATGTTCGATCTCGGTTTCATCAAGGACATCCGCTTCCTGCTGCGGCGCATGCCGGAACCCGCCTGCCGTCTGAGCATGCTGTTCTCGGCCACGCTTTCCTACCGTGTGACCGAGCTCGCCTACGAGCACATGAACCACCCCCAATTTGTACGCATCGAGCCGGACAAGCGCACCGCCGATAAGGTCACCCAGACGCTGTATCACACGGCCATGGATGAAAAGATTCCATTGCTGGTCCATCTGTTGCGACACATGGATCCGGCACGCAGTCTCGTGTTCATCAACACCAAGGACATGGCGGAGCGCATCGCGGCCTGGCTCAAGGTCAACGGGTTCAACGCCGCGGTACTGTCGGGCGATGTGCCACAAACCCTGCGACAGCGGTTGCTGGCCGATTTCACGGAAGGCCGCTTGCCAATCATGGTGGCGACCGACGTGGCCGCACGCGGACTGCACATTCCCGATGTCAGCCACGTGTTCAATTTCGATCTGCCGCAGAATGCCGAAGACTATGTGCATCGTATCGGCCGCACGGCGCGCGCCGGGGCCAGTGGCGATGCCGTGAGTTTCGCCTGTGAGAAATATGTCTTTTCGTTGCCCGAGATCGAGGAGTATCTCGGGCACAAACTTCCGGTGACGCCCATCACGCCGGAGATGTTACCACCGCTGACATCCCCGCCGTACCAGGAGCGCCGCCCGCGCGAGGGGGATCGCCACGGTCGTCACGGCGGAGAGCATCGCGGCCGCGGCCGCCCCGAGCGCGGTGCGCGGGACCGCCCCGCACGGCGTCCCGCCGAGGCGAAACGGCCGGAGCCGCCGGCGCAAAAACCGGTCGCCCCGGAACCAGCGAAAACGGTTACACCACCGACCCCCAAAGCCGTCACGCGCCCGCTCCCGCGGCGCGGCGGCGACAAGCCGGTGATTGGGTAAGCAAGACAAACAGTCGTGGCAAGCAATCTGGAGGAGAGTAACCATGGCTAAGATCATTTTTTCTGACGGCAAGGAAATTACCGAGCTTTCCAGAGTCCAGCGACGCCTGGAACAATTAGGCATTGTCCTGCGTCGTTGGCCCGCGCCGACGAACGAGCGCCCCCGGGAATTGATCGAGCAGAAGAGTCTGAAGGATGTCGAAAAGGAAGAACTGCTGGCCTATATCCAGAACCGCTTCGATGAACTGAAACGGGAGAAGGGCTATACCACGCGCGATCTGGTGGTGATCCACGAAGACATGCCCGGGCTTCCCGACATGCTCGCCAAGTTCGACAAGATCCACACCCACGCCGACGATGAGGTGCGCTACGTCCTCGCCGGCCGCGGCTATTTCGGCTTCGTCGAGCCGGATGGCACGCAGTATTTACTCGAGGTGAACGCCGGCGATTACATCAACGTGCCGGCCAACGCCGAGCATTGGTTTGAGATGCGTGACTCCAAGCGCATCAAGGCCGCGCGTTACTTCATCGACACCACCGGCTGGACGCCGCAGTACACCGGGCGCGAACGCAAGATGGTGCAAGCTGCCACCCCGGCCGCTGTATAAGAAACGGATCAGCCGGGCAGCGGGGAGCGTCGTTCAAGCCAGGAGGGTTAGCGCATCGCACCCCTTGCTATTTTCCCCGAAAACACCGTTAACGCCGAGGTGCCGGGCGGCGACCCTCGCCGCCACTTTCCCGGTCAGGCAACAACCCGCGAAGCTCTAGGGCTGTCAGGTCGCGCCACTGGCCGGGCTTCAGATTGCCAAGCCCAATGTTCATGATGCGGACGCGCTGCAGCCGGCGCACGTGGTACCCGAACACCTCACACATGCGCCGGATCTGTCGGTTGAGCCCCTGTGTCAGGATAATGCGGAACACGTATTTATCGACGCGGCTGACCTTGCAGGGCTTCGTGCGCACATCAAGGATATTCACGCCACCGGCCATGCCAGCGAGGAAGGTTTCCGTTACCGGCTTGTCGACGGTAACGACGTATTCTTTTTCGTGATTGTTCTCCGCGCGTAGAATCACATTCACGATATCGCCGTTGTTCGTAAGCAGAATCAGTCCCTCGGAATCCTTGTCCAGCCGCCCGATGGGAAAAATCCGCGTGGGATGATTGATGAAGTCGACGATATTGCCTTCGATATGCCGCTCGGTGGTGCAGGTGATGCCGACAGGTTTATTTAAGCAGAGATAGACTTGCTGCTTCTTAGCACCGACCACGCGTTTGTCCACACGAACTTCATCGCCCTCGTTGACCTGTGTGCCGAGCTCGGCCCGCTGGCCGTTGATGGTCACCCGGCCGCTGGCGATCCAAGCATCCGCCTCGCGGCGCGAGCAGATCCCAGTTTCACTGATGTATTTATTCAGTCTCACGGGCCGCGCTCTGTTGGATGGGAACATGGTGAACGCTTTTCCTGAAATAAAGGGTAGCGCCCCTTTATGCCCGTCCAAGTGTTCTAACGCAGAGTTTACCGGCGCGCCGTTTTCGCGCGCCCGGTAGAACGACGTGTAAGTCGTGATCCCTCAGGAAGTTCTTCCCGAATGATTTGACGTAACACGGCTGCGGTAACCGGTTGTTCATTCTTCTCCAAGAAAGCCTTCAACGCCTCATTCACCATCGTTTGGTAGCCAGTACCCATGCGCTCAGCCCGCGCACGAAACTCATTAAGTACTGAGTCATCGATGTAAATGGTGATGCGTGTCTTGCCTTTCGCAGAGATTAGCGTGCCTCGCTTGCCTTTTGAAAAATCGTATTCAGCTCTCATAGCTTTTCACCTCGTGCCGCGTAGCGCGGCGAGCCGATATAAGCCGGACCCCCTCACCACGAAGCGTGTAGACAACAACCAGGATTATTCCCGCGCTACCCATACCGACCGCCACAAACCGTTCCTCGTCTTCTGAATCGGGGTCCAGCTGATGAATCGCCAGTGGATCGTAAAACACGCCTTCGGCATCCGCGAAGGACATGCCGTGTTTCTTCAGATTACTTGCGGCCTTTGTGGGGTCGTATTGGAAGCACACTTGCAGACTATATGCATAATATGCATATACGTCAAGTACGCGGCATTTTGGCGCCTAACGCTGAGTTAAAGCGAAAAGGGGACGCTACCCTTTATAGTTGCGGACACAACAGGAAACGGTGCGCTGTCTCGTTGCGTCGGCCTCGAACGCAAAGTTAGGTTTCATCTCGGTCGTCTCTATCATCTATTTCCGGTTGCTCCTCGCGTCCTTCTTGCTGGAGATAACTGAGAATCAGGAGCAGCTCTAACACCGTCAGAACAACTATAGCTGTAGAAATATTAACTATCACTAGATCGCCGACGCTTCCTGCAGGGATAAGGTAAGAGAAGCCAAGAGCAAGCATGCCAAGAACAATCAGAAGAAACGAGCCTGAAATTGTTTTTAGATGAAGACCACTAACGACTCGACGAATGTAGAGCAGGCCAATCTCATTGATTTCGGCTTCGATTCGAAGAAGATGGCGAGGAAGGAATGTGTCTTCTCTGGCATGCAGCCTAGTGGCGGGTTCAGTAATTTTGTCCATGATTTCGTTGATTGGATCAAAGAGCATCCACTGTCTTGTGGTCAGGTTTAGTAGCGGGACAATGCAGTCCCCCAGAATTTTCTGAACATCAGGATCATTTTATTTTCTGTGTTCGTCGAAGAAGTTTTCCAGCCTGTCTCGAACATCAGCGACGCGCTTTAGGTAAATCTCTTTGATGCCTTTTACGTAGTTGGAAAACAGAGCGATGGACAACGCGGCACAGATTGCAAATAGCAGTGTGGAACTCTGAAGAGCTTTAATTGATTCACTGCGAAAAGAAGCTGATGGCGCGTGAACAAAGAGGGTGTTTGCACTAGCTAGAGCCAGGACAACAATGAGCAACCTAAACCAAGATTTTCGTAGCAGTGCCATTTCGGGGAACCTAACGGCCGAGATCGCGGAAAAGGGGGCGCCGTCCTTATTTCCGATTAAAATTTTGGATACGCAGTAGCCTAGCCCAGCAGGCAGGTTCACACAACTACTGGCCGGCCACGCCGTAGCTAAGCAGGCGTGCCGGATTGACCCTTATATTAGGGCCACCTAATATCATCATGGATGAACCATCCGGCTGATATTGAAACAACCACCCAATGGCTTTGACATTCGATGATCTGAAACCACGCGCGGCGCTTGTTGAAATCGCACGCGATTTTCACGCACGCTGCTGGATGCAGGGCACGGCGGGCAACCTCTCTGCGCGCGAGGACGCCGATCATTTTTGGATCACGGCGAGCGGCAAGCCCAAGGGTCGGCTCGATGAAAACGATTTTCTGCTGGTGCGCGTGAGCGATGGCGTGGTCGTGGAAAAGACAAACGCGGACAATCGGCCTTCCGCCGAAACTTCGATCCATCGTGTGCTCTACGGACGGTTTCCCGAAGCGCGCGCCTGCCTGCACGGCCACAGCGTCAACGCCGCACTCGTGTCCGACCGTGCCAGGCCAAAGGCCAAATCGCTGCGCCTGCCGCCGATCGAGATGATCAAGGGCTTCGACATCTGGAAGCAGAACCCGAAGGTGGAACTGCCGTTGTTCGAGAACATTCTGGATGTGGCGAAAATCGCCGAGGAAATCCGCGAGCGCTTCCGCAGAACTTCACCAGACGTGACAGCACTGCTGGTGCGCTCGCATGGCATCACGGTGTGGGGTGCAAGCCTGCAGGAAGCCTACAACCGCTTCGAAACTCTGGAATTCATCCTCGACTACCTGGCGCGCGCCGCGCGCCGCTGAGGCACTCCGATTATCGGGGTTATTGTTCTATCCCGTCCGCATTCTCTGGTATGGTGTATCTGTATGAGACGCTTGCGCATCCTGGTTGTGCTGCTGGCCCTCTGGCCGTGGCAGCTCTTTGCCGATGAAGTCGCCGCCCGCGGCCAAGTGGTGTTGCTCAATGTGAGCGGCGCGATCGGGCCGGCGACGAGCGACTATGTGCATCGCGGGCTGGAGAAGGCGAAGGATGCCAATGCCGCACTCGTGATTCTGCGCATGGATACCCCCGGCGGACTCGATACCGCCATGCGTCGCATCATTCAGGACATCATCGCCTCTCCCGTCCCGGTGGTGACCTTCGTCAGCCCCTCCGGCGCGCGCGCCGCGAGTGCTGGCGCCTATATCCTGCTTGCTTCACATGTGGCCGCCATGGCGCCCGCGACCAATGTCGGCGCAGCTACCCCGGTGCAGATCGGCGGTGTGCCCGATCCCGGTGGCTCGGCTTCGCCCGCGAAGGAAGACAAGAAAGATTCTAAAAACAAAAAAGCCAAACCGGCCAAGCCCGGTATGGAGGAAAAGACGTTGAACGACGCCATCGCCTATATTCGCGGCCTCGCGCAGATGCGCGGGCGCAATGTGGAGTGGGCGGAAAAGGCGGTACGCGAGGCGGCCAGTATTTCCGCCGAGGAGGCTGTGAAAATCCAGGTTGCCGACCTCATCGCCACGGACATGGCCGACCTGCTGAAAAAACTCGACGGGCGTCGGATTACTCTGAATGGCCGTGAGCTCGTCCTCAAAACTAAAGGCCTCGAGGTCAAGGTCTTTGATCCCGACTGGCGCAGCCGCCTGCTGTCGGTCATCACCGATCCCAACGTGGCCTACATCTTCATGCTGCTGGGCATCTACGGGCTCTTTTTCGAGTTGTGGAACCCCGGTTACGTGTTGCCGGGGGTCATCGGCGGGATTTGTCTCTTGCTTGCGCTCTACGCCTTTCAGGTGCTGCCCATCAACTATGCCGGGCTGGGGTTGATCCTGCTCGGCATCGTTTTCATGGTGGCCGAGGCGTTCATGCCGAGCTTCGGCGCACTGGGTATTGGCGGTGTCATCGCGTTTGCCGTAGGCTCGATCATTCTCATGGATACCGACGTGGAGGGCTATACCATCGCCTGGCCGCTGATCGCCGCCGTGGTGGCATTAAGCGCAGCGTTTTTCATTGGTGTCGTGATGATGGCGCTCAAGGCGCGTAAGCGCCGGGTAGTGAGTGGACGCGAAGAAATGGTCGGCGCCGTGGGCGAGGTGCTGGAGGATTTTTCAGATATCGGCCGCGTGCGCGTGCACAGCGAGGAATGGCAGGCGCGTTGTGGCATGCCGCTCAAGCGCGGGCAAAGGATTAAAGTCGTTGGCATCGAAGGGCTGATGCTGACTGTGGAGCCAAACACATCGGAGGGTAATTAACATGGAATTCATACCATTGGGTTTTATTCTGGCTGTTATCGCCATGCTGCTGTTCTCGGCCTTCCGCATCCTGCGGGAATACGAACGCAGCGTGGTATTCATGCTCGGCCGCTTCTGGAAGGTCAAAGGACCGGGTCTGGTCATCATCCTTCCCGGCGTTCAGACCATGGTGAAGGTGGACCTGCGCATCATCGTGATGGACGTGCCGCCGCAGGACGTGATCTCGCGTGACAACGTTTCGGTCAAGGTCAACGCTGTGGTGTTCTTCCGCGTCATTGACCCGCAGCGCGCGATCATTCAGGTGGAGGACTACTATTCCGCCACCAACCAGCTCGCCCAGACCACGTTGCGTTCCGTGCTCGGCAAGCACGAGCTTGACGAGATGCTCTCGGAGCGCGACAGGCTCAATGTCGACATCCAGAAAATACTCGATGCGGCGACCGACGCCTGGGGCATCAAGGTCACCATGGTCGAGATCAAGCACGTGGATATCGATCCCACCATGGTGCGCGCTATTGCGCGCCAGGCCGAAGCCGAGCGCGAACGGCGCGCCAAGGTGATCCATGCCGAGGGCGAGTTGCAGGCGGCGGAGAAACTGCAGCAGGCGGCGGCGGTGTTGTCCCAGCAGCCGCAGGCGATCCAGCTGCGTTATCTCGAAACGCTGACGGTGATCGCCGCCGACAAGAACTCCACGATTGTATTCCCGCTGCCGATGGACCTGATCACGCCGTTTTTGGAGATGGCGAAAAAGAAGTAGCGGCCGGATCCGGGGCGAAGGAGTTTCGCCGCAAGCGGCGGCGCTGCCTACGGCACTATCCAGGCGTCAGCGGAGGTGGTGTCTGTTTGCACGATGAGGTTGGGAATTCCCTGAATGGGGGTGATCGGTTTCCAACGTTGGCCTTCGCGTATCACCTATTGCGGTGGCACGGGACGTTTCAGCCGGTTCTCGTCCACCGCCACGTAAGTCAACACCGCCTCGGTAATTTTGACCACCTCGCCTGGCTTGGGCGAACGCAGCCCGCGCTCGACATAGACTTCGACCTTCACGGTGAGTGAGGTGGTGCCTACCTTGATGACGTCGGCGTAGAAGCTCACCAGGTCGTTGACGAATGCCGGCGCGACGAAGTGAAAGGCGTTGACCGCCACCGTGACCACGCGCCCCTTGGCGCGGCGGCTGGCAGCGATAGAGCCGGCGATGTCCACCTGCGACATGATCCAGCCGCCGAAGATATCGCCGCCGGCGTTGGTGTCCCTGGGCATGGGCACCAGCCGCAGCGTGGCGTGTTTGTCGGGGAGTGCTGTGGCTTCGGCGGTCATGGGGTCTCCGTGGGATCAGGGCGCGAGCCAGTCGCGCGGTTTGAGAAACAGCTCATACAGCCGCGCCTCCGGCGATCCGGCTTGCGGCTTCCAGTTGTAGCGCCATTTCACCAGCGGCGGCAGCGACATCAGAATGGATTCGGTGCGTCCGCCGGACTGCAACCCGAACAGTGTGCCACGGTCGTAGACCAGATTGAATTCGACGTAACGTCCGCGCCGGTATAACTGGAAATCGCGCTCGCGCTCGCCGTGAGGAGTCACCTTGCGTTTCTGTACGATGGGCAGGTAGGCGGACAGATAATGATCGCCCACGCTTTGTATGAAGCCGAAGCTGTGTTCGAAACCCTTTTCATTCAGGTCGTCGAAGAAGAGGCCGCCCACACCACGCGGCTCGTTGCGGTGCTTCAGAAAGAAATACTCGTCGCACCATTTCTTGAAGCGCGCGTAGTAATCCGCACCAAACGGGTCACAGGCCGCCTTTGCGGTCCGATGCCAATGAATCGTGTCCTCTTCGAAGCCGTAATACGGCGTGAGGTCGAAACCGCCGCCAAACCACCACACCGGCTCGGCGCCCGGTTTTTCCGCGATGAAGAAACGCACGTTGCAGTGCGAGGTCGGGACGTAGGGATTGCGCGGGTGGATGACGAGTGACACGCCCAACGCCTGAAATGACCGGCCGGCGAGTTCCGGGCGGTGTGCCGAGGCCGACGGCGGCAGGTTTTTTCCGTGTACATGCGAGAAGTTGACGCCGACCTGTTCGAACACAGCGCCTTCGACGAGCACGCGGGATTTCCCGCCACCACCTTCCGGACGATCCCACGCGTCTTCGCGGAATTTCTCTTTTCCGTCTTCCTGTGCGAGCGCTATGCAGATGCGATCTTGCAGGTCGAGAAGGTAGGTCCTTACCGCATTAATGTTTGTTTCCGCCATTCTTTGTGCCCCTTGCGTCTTTGTGGCAGAGGCTGTTAACCCGGCCGCACGATCTCGCCGGAGACGGCGTCGCGTATTGGCGTCGGTGTGGGAGCATCGCCCACAAGACCCGGCAGCACGTAATCCACCGTGCCCTTGAAGCGGCGCAGGGCCTCGCGGTAACTGCGAACCGGCGCACCTCCTGCACGGTTGGCGCTGGTGGAAACGATAGCCATGCCGGCGGCCTTGCACAGGGCGGCCGCCTGCGCGTGCGCGGTGACGCGCACGGCTATCCGCGCGTGGTTGCCATTGATCCAGCGGGGTGTGCCCGCACGCGGCGGAAGCAGCCAGGTGTTTGGGCCGGGCCAGGTGGCCGCGACCGGTGGCGGGATATGTTCAACATAGGGAGCGAGCTGGGCAGTGTCGGCGGCAATGAGGATCAGGCCTTTGGCGGGGGAGCGGTGCTTGATGCGCAGCAGCCGCAGCACTGCGGCGCGATTCATGGGGTCGCAGCCGAGGCCGAAGCAATATTCGGTGGCGTAGGCGATGACACCGCCAGCTTGGATGAGGCGCGCCGCCCGGATCAGCTCGCCGGTAACCAAGCGCGTCTAGTTTCCGAACTTCTCGCGCACGGCCTTGTCCTTGGCCGCCACCTCGGCGGCGTTGGCCTTGCGTTCGTCGGCGAGGCGTTTGGCGAGTTCCTTATCGGACAGCGCCAGGATCTGCGCCGCCAGCAACCCGGCGTTCTTAGCGCCGGCCTTGCCGATGGCCACCGTCGCCACCGGGATGCCGCCTGGCATCATGACGGTGGAAAGCAGTGCGTCCTGACCCTTGAGCGGTCCGCCTTCCATCGGCACGCCGATTACGGGTTTCAGGGTAAGCGCCGCGACTGTGCCGGCGAGATGCGCCGCCATGCCGGCGGCGGCGATGAACACGGCGCAGCCGCGCGCATCGGCATCTTTCACAAAGGTGTGGGTGGCATCCGGGGTGCGGTGCGCCGATAGTATCCGAACCTCGCGGGCGATGCCGAGTTTGGTGAGCACTTCAATTGTGGACTGCATGGTGTCGAGGTCCGAGTCCGAACCCATCAGGATGGCGACGAATGGTTTGGTCATCTTGTGTTCCTAATGATTTGCGCCTTTGCGGTAAGCGATCTTATTTTTTCAGCTCCCGCGCAATCGCCCGGTAGCCAATGTCGGTACGGTACTGTGCACCCTGCCAGCGAATCTGCTTGATCACATCATAGGCGCGTTTCTGGGCCGCACTCACTGTAGCGCCCAGCGCCGTGACGCACAACACCCGGCCGCCGCTCGTGACCACCGTGCCGTCTTTCTGCGCCGTGCCCGCGTGAAACACCTTACAGTCGAGTGCCGCTTTTTCGGGCAGGCCGGTGATGACATCGCCTTTCTTGTAAGTGTCGGGATAACCACCCGCGGCCATGACCACGCCAAGGGCAGGTCGCGTGTCCCATTGCGCCTGCACACGATCCAGTTTGCCATCGAGCGCGGCGTCGATGAGGTCGATGAGGTCGGACTGCAGCCGCATCATGACCGGTTGGGTTTCGGGATCGCCGAAGCGGCAGTTGTATTCAAGCACCCTGCAGGTTCCGTCCGGACTGATCATGAGCCCGGCGTACAGGAAGCCGGTGTACGGATGGCCTTCGGCGCGCATGCCGCGCGCCGTGGGTTCGATCACCTCGCGCATGACGCGAGTGTGAATCTCGGGCGTGACCACCGGGGCGGGCGAGTAGGCGCCCATGCCGCCGGTGTTCGGTCCGGTGTCGCCGTCGCCGACGCGCTTGTGGTCCTGCGAGGTCGCGAGCGGCAGGATGTGGTGGCCGTCGGCCATGACGATGAAGCTCGCCTCCTCGCCGGTGAGAAATTCCTCCACGACCACGCGATGTCCGGCCTCGCCGAAGGCATTGCCGGCAAGCATGTCACGCACGGCAGTGATCGCCTCATCCACCGTCTGGGCAATGACCACACCCTTGCCGGCGGCGAGTCCGTCGGCCTTGACCACGATGGGCGCACCCACTTTCCGGATGTAGGCCTCGGCCGCGGTCACGTCCGTGAAGTTGCCATAGGCAGCAGTCGGGATATGGTGGCGCGCGAGAAAATCCTTGGCGAAGGCCTTCGAACCCTCGAGTTGTGCGGCCGCCTGCATCGGGCCGAAGCAACGCAGCCGCGCGGCCTGGAAGCGGTCGACCACGCCGAGCACAAGCGGTGCTTCGGGGCCGACGATAGTCAGGGAAATTTTGTTGGATTGGGCGAACTGGAGCAGACCATCGATGTCGTCCGCGGCGACGGCGATGTTTTCGCACTTGGCCTCGAGTGCGGTGCCGGCATTGCCGGGTGCAACGAATATTTTTTCAACCCGGGGAGATTGCGCGGCCTTCCACGCGAGCGCATGTTCGCGTCCGCCGCCGCCGATGATGAGAATTTTCATCTGCGGTTGGAACAGTCTTAATGCCGGAAGTGCCGCATGCCGGTGAGAACCATGGCGATGTCGTGCTGGTTGGCGGCGTCGATCACTTCCTGGTCGCGCATGGAGCCGCCCGGCTGGATCACGGCCGTCACGCCCACTTCGGCTGCCTGGTCGATGCCATCGCGGAACGGGAAGAAAGCGTCCGAGGCCATGGCCGAGCCACGGACCTCAAGCCCGGCATCGGTGGCCTTGATCGAAGCGATGCGCGCGCTGTAGACGCGGCTCATCTGGCCCGCACCCACACCGATGGTGCGGCCGTCCTTGCAGTAGACGATGGCGTTGGATTTCACGAACTTCACCACTTTCCAGGCAAACAGCAGGTCGCGTATCTCCTGTTTGTTGGGTGCACGCCGGGTGACGACCTTGAGTTCTGCCTCGGTGACCATGCCGTTGTCGCGATCCTGCACCAGCAGGCCGCCGCTCACGCGTTTGAAATCGAGGCCCGCGGGCCGGGTGCTGCTCCAAGCGCCGGATTCGAGCACGCGCACGTTGGGTTTGGTGACGAGGATCGGCTTGGCGTCTTCGTTGATCGAAGGCGCGATAATCACTTCCACAAACTGGCGTTCGAGAATGGCCTTGGCGGTGGCCGCGTCGAGGGGACGATTAAAGGCGATGATGCCGCCGAAGGCTGAGGTCGAATCGGTGATGTAGGCGTGTTTGTAGGCGTCGAGCGGTGAGTCGGCGATGGCCACGCCGCAGGGGTTGGCGTGTTTGACGATGACGCACGCGGTCTCGTCAAAGGACTTCACGCATTCGAGCGCAGCGTCGGCGTCGGCGATGTTGTTGAATGACAGTTCCTTCCCTTGAAGCAGCCGCGCCGTGGCCACGCAGGCCTCGGCCGGGTGGTGCTCGACGTAAAAGGCGGCGCGCTGGTGCGGGTTCTCGCCGTAGCGCAGTTCCATGGCGTGGACGAACTGCTGGTTGTACGTGTGCGGGAAATGCACGCGGGCGCCATCCTGCTGCAGGCTACCGAGGTAGTTGGCAATTGTGCCGTCGTAACGCGCTGTGTGTTCGAAGGCCTTGGTTGCCAGACGAAAACGTAGGTCCGCCCCGACCGCGCCGCGGTTCTTTTTCATTTCGGCAAGCACGGCGGGGTAGTCGCTGTTATCGACCACTACCGTAACCGCGTTGTAATTCTTGGCGGCGGCGCGCAACATCGTCGGGCCGCCGACGTCGATATTCTCAATCGCCTGCGTGAGGTCGCAATCCTTGCGCGCGACGGTTTCCTCGAAGGGGTAGAGATTGACAGCGACGAGATCGATCGGAGGAATATTTTGTTCGCGCATGGTGCTCACGTGGCTGTCGCGGTCACGCCGTCCCAGAATGCCACCGTGGATTTTCGGGTGCAGCGTCTTCACGCGGCCGTCGAGCATTTCCGGGAAGCCGGTGTAGTCCGATACCTCGATCACCGGGATGCCGTTATCGGCCAGCAGCTTGGCGGTGCCGCCGGTGGACAGGATCTCGACGTTGAGTTCACGCAGACCGCGCGCAAATTCAACCACGCCGTTTTTGTCGGAGACGCTGATCAGCGCACGTTTGATGGTAGACATGTCCGCTTCATTATCCTTTCAGGGCTGAAACGTTAAAAACCGGAACGGGTGGCAACGATGGAGGGGGAAATGCGCTGGCGCAGGGCCCCTTTGTCCGTGAACGCCTAATTCAATTTGTAGAGTTTGAGCTTTTTGCGCAGGGTATTGCGGTTGATGCCAAGAATTTCCGCCGCCTTGCACTGGTTGCTCTTGACGTGGCGCATCACGATCTCGAGCAACGGCTTCTCTACTTCGGCAATCACCATTTCATAGACCCCGGATGTTTTTTCTCCGTTCAGGTCGTGGAAGTAGCGTTCGAGCGCGCTCTTGACGCACGCCGCAACCGGGCCTTTTCGATCCTTGGTCATGCCGCGGCCGTACAGGGAAGTAGGAATGCCGAGGGCGCAGGCGTGGCCGCTACCGATCCCTGTCCATTGAAGAATTCACGGACCATGATGATCTGCTCCAGCGTCGACTCGACGCGGTTGACGCCGTGGCGGAAGGCCGCGCCACCGACGAGCCCCTTGCTGTACCAGGAGATGTGTTTGCGCGCCATGCGCACACCGGTGTATTCGCCGTAGAACGCATACAGGTTATCGAGGTGCGCCAGCAGGGTATCGCGCACTTCCGACACGAGCGGCGGCGCGAGTTTCTCGCCGGTCGCCAGAAAGTGGGAAATTTCTCGGAAAATCCAGGGGTTCCCCTGGGCCGCACGGCCGACCATGACGCCGTCGGCACCGGTATGTCGAAGCACCTGCGCGGCCTTCTCCGGGCTTGTGATGTCGCCGTTCGCAATCACGGGGATTTTTACCGCGGACTTGATGGCGGTGATGGTGTCGTATTCGGCCTCGCCCTGGTAGGCGTCGGCGCGCGTGCGCCCGTGCACCGCCAGTGACTGGATGCCGGAGGCCTCGGCGAGGCGGGCAATGGCTACGCCATTTTTATTGGCGCGGTCCCAGCCGGTGCGAATCTTAAGCGTCACGGGAACGTTTACACTGTTAACCACAGCCTCGAGAATGGCGGCTACGAGTTGTTCGTTTTGCAGCAACGCCGAGCCGGCGTACACGTTACAGATTTTTTTTGCCGGGCAACCCATGTTGATATCGATGATCTGTGCGCCGCGCTCGACGTTAACCCGCGCCGCCTGCGCCATCATCGAAGGATCGCTGCCGACGATCTGCACGGAGCGTGGGTCGTCCTCGCCGGTATGATCGGCGCGGCGTTTGGTCTTTTCGCTGCCCCACAGGAGCGAGTTCGAGGCCACCATTTCGGACACGGCCATGCCCGCGCCGAGTTTGCGGCACAATTGGCGGAATGGCCCGTCGGTGACACCGGCCATGGGAGCAAGGAACAGATTATTTTTAAGTTTATAGGGCCCGATTTTCATATCGGTTTTTCGACCCGGACGCAGGGAAAGGGCAGCATCTTAACCAGAAAATCTGCATAGAGGGAAGAGGGATGCGATAAACGGCCATGGAGGATTTATTCTGCTGGCAGAATAAATTTAAAAATGAAAATGGGTTGAGGAAATCGCAAGCCCGTCAGACGGCGCACACCGGTGGTAAGCAGGTGAAGACAAACGATAAAATCTTGCGCCAAGTGCGGAAGTCTCTCGCCTCAGGGATTGACAAGCCGAATTTCGTAACCCACGGCTTTTCCGTCCGGATTGGTGACATCCAGCCTGGCCGCCATGGCCACGTTCTGAAACATGGAATCACTGGCCGCGGCTGGCGTTTCCAGGTACTGGTCTGCCGAGAATACCCGGCGGGCCACGACGAGTCCCACGTTGTCGGTGAGACTCACCTCCATGTCCGGATACTCCTGATCGAATTCGGCGCGGTTTACGAGGGTGGCGCGCAGGCGCAACGCATTTTCATATTCGGGATGCGGTGCGATAGTGGTCTGGAGGAGTTCAATCTGCTTGATGTTGTGCGGTGGTTCGATTTCGCAATGGGCCAGGTGGCAGAATTTGTGCACGAGCGGATTCCACTGGGGAACACGCGCCAGGGCATCGCGGTAGAAAAAGGTGTATTGCCCGGCGAGGAGCAGAAGCAGCAACACGTTACCCAGCGTCCACAGTGAAATTTTCACTCTCGATCCGCGATTTTTTTGCCACGGTAATCCTGAAATTTCGAGGCTGCTGCCGTCTTTCTTTTTTTTATGGTGTTTGGCAGGCGCTGCCGCTTTTTTCTTTTTGACGCGCTTACGTTTTGGTTTTTCCAACGAGGGTGTTTCGTCCTCCGTTGGAGAATCCTCGCTGTCATCTTCCGGGAAGGTCTCGAAAAGGCCCTGATCGGCGTGAAACGTGTGCGAGCAGATGCCACAACGCACGAGCCCCTCGTGGGCATCCAGCTGCGTGGGGGTGGCCTTGAACGTGGTATGGCATTCAGGGCAGCGGGTGTACATGGTACTAGCGTAGCCGACTCAGCCGCCCGTGTGGCTGGCGAGCAGCACCCACTTCTGCCGTTCCCGTACGGTGAAGGCAAAGGGTGGTTCGTAGTATGGCCGTACTTCCGCGGCCTGGTCGCTTCCCAACAGCCCCGAAAGCGCGAGCCGCCCGCCAGGGCGCACGCGCGATTTTATTTCGGGCGCCAGCTCGATCAGCGTGCCGAAGAGGATATTGGCGACCACAATATCGGCCTGGAAGCCCGGGGGCAGTTCTTGAGGGAGCATGACGTGCAGGCCGGTGTGGATGCCATTGCGCGCCGCGTTACCCCGCGTCACGTCGAGCGACTGCGGGTCAATGTCGATGGCATAGGCCTGGGCCGCGCCGAGCTTGAGCGCGGCGACGGAAAGGATGCCCGAGCCGCAACCGTAGTCGAGAAAGATTTTCCCGGCGAGCGCCTGCTCCGAGAGCCATTCGAGGCACAGCGCCGTGGTCGGGTGATCGCCGGTACCGAAGGCGAGCCCAGGATCGAGAATGATGTTGACGGCATCGGGCTCAGGTGGCGTACACCAGCTCGGCACCACCCACAGGTGGAGCCCGACCTTGAGTGGCTTGTAGTGCGTCATCCACGAACGCGCCCAATCCTCGTCACCGAGTTGGTCTATTGTATGCGGTGGTTTTTCCACAAGGCCCAGGTGTTCGCATGTGCGCGCGAGAATTTCGTCCGTGTCCGTATGTTCTGGAAAAAGGCCGGTGACCTGCACCTGCGACCACAGCGGGCTGTCCTCCCAATGCACCTCGAACACCGGCTCATCGCCGGCGTCCTGCATCGTGACCGAGATCGCCCCCCGTTCCTCGAACGCCTCGGCGAACGCCTCGGCGTGTTTCTGTTCTGTGCGTACTGTGAGTTTTACCCAAGGCATGACGAGTCAAGAGAGGGACGAAAGGTTAGGGATCATCGCCGCATGCCATCGCGACCTTCACGGGTAATTACAGCCCGAGCTTCTTCTGCAGGTAATGAATGTTCACGCCGCCCTTGATGAAGGCGGCGTCGTTCATGATGTCCTGATGCAGTGCGATGTTGGTCTTGATGCCATCGATGACCATCTCCGACAAGGCGACACGCATGCGTGCCATGGCCATGGCGCGGGTATCCCCGTAGGCGATAAGTTTTGCGATCATGGAATCGTAATAGGGTGGCACCACGTAGTTGTTGTAGATGTGCGTGTCTACCCGGATGCCGGGCCCGCCGGGCGGATGATACTGGGTGATGCGCCCGGGCGAAGGGACGAAGGTTTTCGGATCTTCGGCATTGATGCGGCATTCCATGGCATGGCCGCGCCAAGTGATGTCCTTCTGCCGGTAGGAGAGTTTCTGACCGGCGGCGATCAGCAGCTGTTCTTTGACGATGTCGACGCCGGTCACCATCTCCGTTACCGGATGTTCGACCTGCACGCGCGTGTTCATCTCGATGAAATAGAATTCGCCGTCCTGATACAGGAATTCGAACGTGCCGGCGCCGCGGTAACCGATTTTGCGGCAGGCCTCGGCGCAGCGCTCGCCGATCTTGTTGCGCAGTTTCTCGGGGATGCCCGGCGCGGGGGATTCCTCCACCACCTTCTGGTGTCGCCGTTGCAACGAACAGTCGCGCTCGCCCAGATGAATCGCGTTGCCGTGCTCGTCCGCGAGTACCTGGAATTCGACATGGCGCGGATTGCCGAGGTATTTTTCAAGGTAAACCGTTTCGTTGCCGAAGGCGGCCTTGGCCTCGCCACGGGTGAGTGAAATGGCGCTCAGGAGCGCGGCTTCGGTGTGCACCACGCGCATGCCCTTGCCGCCACCGCCGGCCGCGGCCTTGATCAGCACCGGATAACCGATATGTCCGGCCATCCTCAAAATTTCATTTTCGTTGTCGCCGAGTGGACCGTCGGAGCCGGGCACGCAGGGCACGCCCGCTTTTTTCATGGCCCTGATGGCCGAGATCTTGTCGCCCATGAGACGGATGGTCTCGGGGCGCGGGCCGATGAAGATGAAGCCGCTTTGTTCTACGCGCTCGGCGAAATCGGCGTTTTCCGAGAGGAAGCCGTAGCCCGGATGGATGGCCTGGGCGTCCGTGACTTCGGCGGCGCTGATGACGGCCGGGATGTTCAGGTAGCTTTCGGCGGCGCGCGGTGGGCCGATGCACACGGATTCGTCCGCGAGTTTGACGTATTTGGCATCGCGATCGGCGGTCGAATGCACGGCGACCGTCTTGATGCCGAGCATGCGGCAGGCACGCTGAACACGCAGCGCAATCTCACCGCGGTTGGCGATGACGACTTTCTCGATCATGGGTTACTCGATGACGAACAGGGTTTCGCCGTATTCCACCGGCTGGCCGTTTTCTTTGAGGATGGCTTTGACGATGCCGGCCTTGTCGGAGTCGATTTCATTCAGCATCTTCATGGCTTCGATGATGCAGAGGGTGTCGCCGACGTTGACCTGGCTGCCAATCTCCACGAATGACTTGGCGCCGGGTGTAGGCGAGCGGTAGAACGTGCCAACCATGGGCGAGGTGACCGCATGGCCTGCAGGCAAGGTGGCCGGCGCCGGTTGGGACGGGGCCGCCGGGGACGGGGCGGCGTGATGCATCACCGGGGACGGGGCGGCAGACACGTGATGGGTCGGGATAGTGCTTGCGCGGCTGATGCGGATGGCTTCTTCGCCTTCGCGGATTTCGATTTCCGCTAAGCTCGATTCCTCCAGCATTTCGATGAGTTTCTTTACTTTGCGTATGTCCATGATGAGCTACCCTATTTTTTCAATCGTTCAATGGCGGCGGCCAGTGCCAGCTCATAACCCTGCGCGCCCAGACCGCTGATCACGCCCACGGCAAGGTCGGAAAAATACGAATGTTTCCGGAATGCCTCGCGCGCGTGCACGTTGGAAAGATGCACCTCGATAAACGGGATATGCGTGGCTGCCAGCGCATCGCGCAATGCCACGCTGGTATGGGTGAAGGCAGCGGGGTTCAGGATCACAAACGCCACCTTGTCCTTCATCGCCTGTTGTACCTGTCCCACCAGTTCGTGTTCGGCGTTGCTCTGAAAAAAGCGCAGCCGATGTCCGGCCGCCTCGGCCAGTTTGGCCAGACGCTCGTTGATGCTCTCAAGCGTCGTTGTACCGTAATGTTCCGGCTCGCGTGTGCCGAGCAGGTTCAGGTTCGGTCCATTCAGCACCAGAATCTCAGCCATGGTCAGAATGCTGACTGAAGGCTACTCGTAAAATCTGGAAAAATCGGTTCCATGCCATCTTTATCGTGAACTTTCCATGCTTATGCATTGATTTGCCGTTATCTTCGCGTATTGAAATTGTGCATGCTAACGGCAGATATGTCCAGTCGTTCGTTACGCAGGATCGGCGGAAATTAGCCGAAGATAGATGCAAATTCCTATCGAGGAAGCGTAGGAGAAGCCTGTTTCGGTGCTAGCAGGGGGGCAATCAGGGATTCAAGTTCAACACGGTCGAAGGCCCCGAGCTTGCGGGCCACGATGGCGCCATTCCGGTCGATGATCGCGGTAAAGGGCAGCGAGCCCATGCGGTTGCCATAGCGGCCAATCAACTCCATCCCGGCATCTTCACCGCCAACGAGCAGCGGGTAATTGATACCCGCGGACTTCTGGTAGGTCGCTACCGCTTCTTTGTTGTCGACGGCCAGACCGATCATTTGTAAGCCTTCGGCAGCATGTCTTTTTTGCAAGTCGATAAATAGCGGAATCTCCTCGCGGCAGGGCGGACACCAGGTGGCCCAGAAATTAAGCACGATAACCTTGCCCCGCCACTCGCTCAGACGGCGGCTTTTCCCGTCCAGATCGGGCAGGGTGAATTCGACCATCGTACCGCCCGCATAGGTCGGTTTGGTGACTGGTTCCGGGGCGCGCAGCGACTGGGCGAACCAGTAACCCCCGATCAGGGCGAGAAAGGCCGCCGCCAGCAGGAGCAGGTTTTTAAGCGATGGGGGCATGAAACAGGATCGACTCCGGCCGGGAAATTAGAGTTTTTTCAGCGCGGCGAGAAATTCATCCGCCGTGCGGTAGCCGTAGGTGCGCAATGTCTGGCGTTCCTCGCCATTCGGGGCAAAGAGCAGCATGGCCGGCGGGCCGTACACGCTGAATTTCCTTTTGACCGCGCGGCTGGTGTCGTCTGTCTTTGTCACGTCGGCTTGTATGAGAACAAAAGACTTGAGCGCCTCGCGCACACGCGGATCGGCAAGAGTGCCTTTTTCCATGCGCACACAGTCGGTGCACCAGTCGGCGTAATAATCCAGGATCGCCGGTTTTCCGGACGCCTTGGCGGCGGCGAGCCGGTCTTCGATGTCGCGCAATGTGCGCACGCGGTCAAACGGGTGCTCGCTGGCAGCGGCCCGCGTACTGTCGGCCGTGCTAGCGACAATGCCGGGACCAGGCAGAGACAGCGGATGCAGGATATCGCGATTACCGGCAAAGCCCCCGAACAGCGCCGCCACACCCCAGACGAGCAAGAGCGTACCGGTGCCTTTCCACAGATAGCGCCAGCCGCTTGCGTCCGCGGGCAGACCTTGGGTCGCACTGAGATAAACCGCGGAAACGATGAGCAACGCCGCCCACAGGAACAGCACCGGCACCTGCGGCAGGAAGCTAAGGAGATAGATGGCGACGGCGAGCAGAAGTACGCCGAAGAGGTGTTTCACACTGTCCATCCATTTACCGAATCTGGGCAGAAGGAACCCGGCGCCGATGCCGATGGCAATCAGAATCATGCCCTGCCCGTGGGCCAGCGAAAACATGATGGCGCCACCGAGTACCGGATCTTTGGCGGCTATGGCCGCGCCCAGGGCGGAAATGAGCACGGGTGACACACAGGCGCCGACAATCAGCGCCGACACGAGCCCAAGGAAGAAAATACCGACAAAGGAGCCGCCCCGCAGGTGGTGGGTGCGGTGATGCAGGTGCGACTGGATGAAGCCTGGCATCTGCAGGTCGTAGAGGCCGAATAGCGAGAGCGACAGCAATACAAGGACCGTGCTGAATGTGCCGACGGCCCAGGGGCTCTGGAAATAGGCTTGAAGTTGTTCGCCACTCAGACCAGCGATGACACCGGCGATGGCATAGGTGGTGGCCATGCCGAGGACATAACTGTACGAAAGCAGCCCGCCCCGTAGTTTGCTGATATGCGTATCGCCCTGGCCCACGATCACGCTGGAGAGAATTGGCACCATCGGCAATACACAGGGCGTGAACGTAAGTAACAGGCCAGCGCCGAAGGCAGCGAGCATGGCGAGAAATAATTTGTTGTTGTCGTGCGTGCTTGTGCCGGTGTCGGCCGCCGAGGGCGGTACGGGGGTGTTCGCGATGGCGGTCACGGCCAACGTGCCAGCCGCTGCGGTTACGTGAAATTCTTTGGTGTTGGGTGGGTAACAGATCGCCACGCCTTTTTCCGCGCAACCCTGATAACTCACGTTGAGCGTCAAATCGAGGCTTTGGGTGGAAACACCTTCCACCGGCAGCCACACCTCGAAGCCCTGGCGGTACACCTCGGTTTTGCCGATGAACTCGTCGTTCTTGATCTTGCCGGCGGGCAGGATGTAGTTGCCCAGGCGCAATCCTTCCGGTAGGGCGCCGCCATCGCTGCGCTTGAGTTCAAAGCGGGTCTTGTCACGGTAGAGGTAACAGCACTCACCGATATCGATGCGTGCCAGCAGGGCACTTTTGTCGGAGGCACTGACGTTTACGGTGAAAGCTGTTTCTGGATCGACAGGCTCATCGGGGCTCACCGCTGACGCGCTGGAACGGGTGAGATCCTTGAAAGATTTAAATTCCGTCACCGGTGGCACGACGGGCAAGCGCGTTGCCGCACTTATTTTGGTCGGCGGTAACGTGAAATCCACGTCCTTGGTAATCGGCGGATAGCACACGCCGACAGGCTCGTTGCAGCCCTGGGCGGTGATGCGCAGCCGCGTGGTTAGTGCCCCCTGTTTGCGCTCGAACGGCAGCCGCACTTTTACCGACTTGAAGTAGGTTTCGACCGTTCCAAACAGTGGATCCTGTTTTTTCTTGCCGACCGGGAAAACGGGGTCTTGGAGCGCCACGGTGTCGTCGAGTACTTCAAATTTGAATTTGTCCCGATACAGAAAGTATCCGGGCGCGATCTTCCAGCTAGCCTCGAGCGTGGTGGGGTTGACAACGCGGGTGGACAGACGAAAGGCCTGATCCGCCTCAAGCAGATCATCTCCGGTCTGTGACGCCTGCGCGGCGGGGAGCAGTAGAAACAGCAGTGCTGTGAGGGATTTTCTTATCATGTTTTATCCGGGTCACGGACCCACGCGAGGTAGTCCTTGAAACCGCTCGTGATAGAGACCGCGATTACCTCAGGAAGTTCGTAGGGATGCAACTCGAGAATGCGTTTTTCGATCTTGCGGAAGGTGCGTGTCAGGGATTTGATGAGGAGCAATTGTTCTGTCGCCGACTCCACTTGGCCCTTCCACAAATAGATCGACTGCGTGATGGGCAGAATGTTGACGCAGGCGGCGAGGCGTTCGGCGACAAGGGCTTTGGCGATACGCTCGGCTGCCGCGTTGTCAGGGCAGGTGGTCAGGACGATCTGGCATTTTGGGAGGCTCATCTATTGCCATGTATTGTAGCGAATGTTTGATGTCTATGCCCCGGATGCCAGGCGCGCGCCAACCGGTTATGCTGCGCTTTCGAGAACCTTCCCGGATTGCCGCATTTTATGATTTATCTCCTCCTTGCGCTGGGCGCGGTACTGGCCGAGATCTGGCTGCTCATTCTGGTTGGCAGCCTGATCGGCGCCGGCTGGACCCTGTTATTGCTGCTCGCCAGCGCGGTGTTCGGTGTTCGGCTGGTCCGTGCCCAGGGACTCGCTACCGCCACGCGCGTCCAGACCATGCTGGAGCAGGGGCAATCACCGGCGCTCGGCATGCTCGAAGGGCTGGCTTTACTGGTGGCCGGGTTCTTGTTCATCGTTCCGGGGTTTATCTCCGATATGGTCGGCTTGGTCTTGTTGATCCCGTTGCTACGTCGGGGACTCATTCGGGGTTTCTTCCGCCGCGTCCTGCACATCAACCCGACTGCGGCCCCCGCCCACCATGATAATCGCCGTGCTGGCCATGTTACCCTCGAAGGTGAATCCAGGCGTGTCGACTAGTTTCATCCCGGTTCGGTATGATCCCCTGAATCCAGTGAATTCATGTTTCATGATGCTTCCAAAGCGTCGGGCAACCGTTGCCAAACAATAACAACGTTTACACCAGGAACAGAAAACAGCCATGAAAAAAATAAATGACCTTTTGCGCCGCTACGCCGAATTCGTCATCTGTCATCGCTTGGGGGTGATGCTCGCGATTCTGGCCGTCACGGTATTTCTGGGCTCGCGCGTGATGAGCCTTAAGATCGACATGGATCCGGATATTTGGTCGCCACAAGCACATCCCTATTTCCAAACAACCAAGGCTATCGAACAGATTTTCGGTGGGCGTAACGTCACGATCATCGGCATCGTTCCGAAAACGGGCGACATCTACCGGCCAGAGATACTGACGAAAATCCAGCATATCCAGGAAGGTCTCGAGGCCATGCCCGAGGCGATCCGCCACAATATCCTGAGCCTGGCGGCACGCAAGATAAAGTACATCAAGGGCACGCGCGAGGGCATGGAAGTGCGCCCGCTGATGGACACCGTCCCGCAAACACCGCAGGCGATGGCGCGCCTGAAGGCGGCGGTTGCCGATAGTCCGATGTACCTGAATACGCTGGTTTCTGCCGATGGCAAGTCCGCGGCCGTGATTGCCGATTTCAACATTTCCAAGGTCGATCCGCGCTACACACCGCTTTACGAATCCATCCGCAAGATCGTGGACCCGGAACGCGACAGTCAGGTCGACGTGTATCTGGGTGGCGGACCGGTCGCGCTCGCCTGGTTTGAATTTCACATGGCGAAAATGCCGCTGTTTTTCGGGATCGCGCTCCTGATCATCATGGCGATTCAATATTGGTCTTTCCGCAGTTTCCAGGGAATGTTGCTACCCATCGCGACCGCGCTCCTGAGCGTGATCTGGGGATTGGGTCTGATGGGATTGTTCGGTGTCCACATGGATGGCATGAACACCACCACGCCCATTCTCATCATGGCCGTCGCGGCCGGGCACGCGATTCAAATCCTCAAGCGCTACTACGAGGAATACCACCGGTTACGTATGGAGCGGCGCGGGATCGCCGCGTCCGATCTTAGCCGCGCCGCCATTGTCGAATCCCTGTCCCAGGTCGGACCGGTGATGCTGACCGCCGGGTTGATCGCCGTGATTACGTTTTATTCCCTGATCACCGCTGAAATTTCCGTGGTGCGTCACTTTGGCATGTTTGCGGGTTCGGGCATTCTGGGTGCGCTGATTCTGGAAATGACCCTGATCCCGGTGGTGCGTTCGTATCTGCCGGCGCCCAAGGTGCGCGAGGCGGAACGCGAGCGCCGCAAGGGCGTGCTGGATCGTGCGCTGGCGTGGCTCGCGGACATGCTCGCCGGAGGCCGCGCCCTGTGGCTGCTCGGTACCGGATTGGTCTTCGTCGCGGCGGCCTTCGCGGGCGTGTTGATGCTGCGTGCCGACAACAGCCTGAAGCGTTACAACTCGGAACACAGCGAGGTACGTCGGGATGATGCTGCGCTCAACGAACATTTCGCCGGCACCGGGTCAATTATTTTCCTGATAGAAGGCCAGGGGCAAGACAGCATTAAGGATCCGAAAGTTCTGCAAGGCATGGCGGCGCTTCAGGAATTTCTGGAAAGCCAGCCACAGGTGGGCAAGACCCAATCGCTGGCCGATCTGGTCAAGCGCATGAACCAGGCGATGCACAACGACGACCCCGCCTACTACGTGGTACCGGACAGACGCGATTTGCTGGCCCAGTACCTGTTCCTCTATTCGATCTCGGGCGATCCACAGGATTTCGACAACTTGGTGGACAATGACTACCAGAAAGCGGTGATCTGGGTATACCTCAAGGACGACAGCACGGCGTATGCCGAAGCGCTCTACCAACGCGCCCAGTCCGTCATTCAGCAACGCTTTCCGCCGAACGTGACCGTGCGCATCGGCGGCGAGTTGCCGAACGTCATCGCCGTTAACAGCAGTCTGACACGCGGCAAATTCGAAAACATGGCGCAGATGGCGCTCGTGGTGTTCGTGCTATCGGCAATGGTGCTGCGCTCGCTGGTCGGCGGCTTGTTTGTGGTTACGCCGCTGTTGCTCATCATTCTGGCGAACTTCGGTCTCATGGGCTGGCTGGGTGTGCCGCTCGATATGGGCACGGCCATGACCGCCGCCATGGCCATCGGTATCGGCGCCGATTATGAGCTGTATCTGCTGTTCCGTTTCCGCGAGGAATTGATACGGACCGGCGATCTTTCTGCCGCCACGCGTAACTCCCTGTTGACCTCCGGCAAGGCCATCGTGTTTGTGGCGTTATCAGTTGCGGGTGGTTATTCCGTGCTGCTGTTCTCCGATTTCGGTTTCTACATCCGGCTTGCCGTCATGGTCATCACCACCATGCTGGTCAGTGCCGTGTCCGCGCTGGTGTTCCTGCGCGCGATGATGATGCTGTTCAAACCGCGGTTCGTATTCGGCAAGAACCGGGAGCGGTGGTTTAACCCCAAACCCTTGAAGGAAGGAGCCAGCAAATGAATAGGAAAATCGGCGTTATCCTGGGAAGTCTTGCGGCCGTGTTGGCGGTCCCGGTACTCGCCGCGCCGCACGACCTGAGCGCGCACGACATCATGGAAAAAAATTTCTACGTTACCAAGATCAAGACGCTGAAAAGCGATTCGACCATGATCCTCGTGAATGACAAAGGTCAGACGCGCGAGCGCAAGAGCACCACGCTCGCCAAACTGCAAGCGAACGGCGTTGATTCGAGTCTGGTGGTGAAATTCCTCACCCCAGCGGATATAAAGGGCACGGGGTTTTTGCAGATCGAGCACAGCGGCGCCGACGACGACCAGTGGATCTATCTGCCGGCACTCAAGAAAAGCCGGCGGCTCGTGGCCAACAACAAGAAAGACAGTTTCGTAGGTTCGGATTTCGCCTACGGCGACATCCTGCTGCCCAAGGTAGACACCTACAAACACACGCTCCTGCGCTCGGAGAACGTGGACGGCCACGACTGCTACGTGATCGAGTCGGTTCCTATGGACGACACCGTGAAGCGCAACATGGGCTACAGCAAGAAGTTTTCCTGGATCCGCAAAGACAATTTCCTGGAATCCAAGGTCGAGTATTACGATGTGAGCGGACGGTTGTACAAGACCCAGACCGCCACGGAGCACAAGCTGATCGAGCCCGACACCAAACGTTGGCTCGCCCTGCGACGCGAGATGGTGAACCACCAGACCGGGCACAAAACCGTCATTACGTTCGACAAAATCGAACCCGGCATTCCCGTGGCCGATGCTGAGTTTACGGCGCGTAGCATCGAACGCGAATGACCCCGCGCGCGGGGCTGTGGTTGCTGTTCGTGTCCGCGTCCTTACCGGTTTGGGGTCAGGAGGCAGTTCAAGCCACCGAACCGGCGGCTGCCGGTGCCACGGATCGAAGCCCATGGACGATGCTACGCGATCAGGGCCTGGGCGGTTCGCTGCGGTTCGATTACTTCCGTTCCTCCAAGAATCTGGACGACCAGACCGATTTCATCGGTAGTACGGCCCAGGTCAAGATGTTGCCGACGCTCAATAAATCCCTGGACGGCAAAATCGAAGCGCGGCTAACTAACCCGGACATCGGCGACGGCGGTGATACCCGTAGTCGGTTGCTCGAAGGTTACGCGACGGCACATTTCGACAACGCCGATCTGCGTGTCGGCCGGCAAATCGTGGCCTGGGGCCGGGCCGACGGCATCAACCCTACCGACAACCTTACGCCGCACGACTACACCGTTTTGTTACCTTTCGAAGACGACCAGCGTTTCGGCACCACGGCACTGAAGCTCGATTGGTATTTGTCCACGGAACATACCCTGACGTTTTTTACCACACCGTTTTTCGAACCGTCAAAGTTTCCGCTCGCTCCTGGCATGGGTTTTCATGACAACCGGCCGGCGCGCACGCTCGACCACAGCGAGGCCGCCGTCAAGTTCAACAAAACCGGCGGTTCCTTCGACTGGTCCGTGAGCTATTTTCATGGCTACGGCCTACTGCCGGAAATCCGTCCGCTTCCGGCCGCGCCGGGGCTGGAACTGCATTACCCCGAGATCGACGTGGTGGGCGCCGACATGGCGCACAATTTCGGGCGCTACGGCATGCGCGCCGAGGTCGCCTATTTCCAGACCGAGGACAGCCACGGGCGGGATCCGGTGGCGATCAACCCGTATCTGTACGCGGTGGCTGGGGTCGATCGTACCTTTTTGGATAACCTCAATCTCAATCTGCAGCTGGTTGGCCGTTGGGTGCAGCACTACAGCGATCCCCAGACCGTCGCCGACCCCGCGCTTCGTACCATCGCCATCGAGAATGCCATTGTCTACGGGCAACAAAGCCGTGCGAGCTATGGCATGACCTCACGCTTGAGTAACAAGTGGCTCAACGACACACTGGAAGCCGAGCTTCTAGTGTTTGTTAATTTCGATCACACCAACTCCTATCTCCGTCCCCTGGTGACGTACGCATTCACGGACCACATGAAGGCGACGTTCGGTGGCGAGTTTTATCGCGGCCCAGATGGGACATTCTTCGGTCAGCTCAAGCGTAATCAGGGTGTATTTTCTGAACTGCGTTACAGCTTCTGAAACCAGCGCTGTTTTTGAACCTACGCGCAAGTTTTAGGACGGTTTATAGAGGGCAATGGCGAGAAAGGCGCCCCACGGCAGAGTATTCGGCAAAAGTCTTTCAGCACCTTGCGCCAAGGCGCTGCCGCTGGGGCAGAATACCGCGCTTCGTATGGCCACCCGCGGCACGGGATGCATATTCTTCCACCAGGAAGGTACCACGCTCACTGTGTCCCAGCGCGCGTCGCGATAGTCGCCTTGCCCGCGCTTCTGAAGAAACAACAAACTGTGCTGGTTGAGCAGACCCAGAACGACTGCCCGGCGGCTCACACGCCACATCTCAGCCACGGCGCGCGGCGGATCGTCGATGAAACACAGACTCGTCACCGCCGTCACATAATCGAACGCACGATCACGCAAGGGCAGGTCAATCGCTGTTCCTTCAATGTATGTCACGGCGGAATTCAGGCGGCGTGCGTAATCTGTCGCGGACGGGTCGGGATCGACGCCGGTCACCCGCAATCCGGTTGCGGCAAAACGCCGGCTGAAATAGCCGGTGCCGCTGCCGACATCCAGCAACGTCGCGCCTGATGCAGGTCGCAACAGTTGCCGCATCAACTGGAATTCCACGTTGCCAATCCAGGAGCCGCGCGGGGTGTGATACCACGCTTCGTAGATCGAGGGGTCTTTCATTGCGCCAGCCATGGCCACAGTCTCCCGATGAGAGACCGGTGAATCAAGAGCACGATGCGGTAACCATGGTCGCGCACGAACACGTGCTTTCTGCGCTTACTTCCGGGTGGACGCCGTGGCCGGCGATTCTCCCTGACCCTCTACCGGAAGCCCGGCTTGACGCCATTCGGGAAAACCGTCTTCCAGACGCCGTGCGCTGAACCCCTGTTCCCGCAGTTTCGCGACCGCCTCGTAGGCGAGCACACAATGTGGCCCGCGGCAGTAGGCAACGATCTCCTGATTCTGCGGCAGTTCCTTAAGCCGCTGTTCGAGATCTTTCATCGGCACATTGACCGCCCCGGAGATGTGGCCCGAGGCGTACTCCTCCGGCGGTCGGACGTCGAGCACCGTCACGATACCCTGCCGGACGCGTTCCAGCAGCTCATGTCGCGGTACCGGTTCGAGTCCATCCTTCACAGTCAGAAAGCTGCGAACCAGACGTTCTACGTCGGCAAGATGCGTCTCGGCGAGTTTGCGCATGCTGGTCAGGAGCCGGACCACCTCGTCATCGGCCAGTCGGTAGTAAACGTACAAACCCTGCTTTCGCGCCTCGACAATCCCGGACTGACGCATGGCCCGCAGGTGCTGTGAGGTATTCGCCACCGAGAGGCCGGTGAGTTTAGAGAGTGTTTCGACGGTGCGCTCTCCCTGCGCCAGGTATTCGAGCAGTTCCAGCCGGTGGCCGTGGCCTACCGCCTTGCCGATCCTGGCGATTTGACTGTAAAGCTGCTGTTTCAGGTTCACTCTTGACATGGTTCGATACCGTATATATATTCAATAGAATACTTGAATAATAGCAATCCTGCGAATTATTTCAAGTAGTTAAAACAAAAACAAGGAGACAGACATGTTGCAAGCGATATTGCAGCACGAAATGACGATCCGGCTGAGCGCCTTTTTCGGTGTGCTCGGGGCCGTTGCCGTGGTGGAATTCCTGCTTCCCCGCCGCCCGCTCACGGTTTCCAAAGCCCGGCGCTGGACCAGCAACCTTGGTATCGTGTTCCTCAACAGCTTCTTCGTCCGCCTGATCGTACCCATCACGGCCGCCGGCTTTGCCGTATTAGCGACGCAACATGGCTGGGGTTTGTTTAATAATTTCGAGGTTCCGGTCTGGGCGGCGGTTATCGGTTCCGTGGTACTGCTCGACCTGGCAATCTATTTTCAGCACGCCATGTTCCATGCCGTGCCGCTGCTCTGGCGGCTGCATCGCATGCACCACGCCGATCTCGACTTCGATGTCACTACCGGCGCGCGCTTTCACCCGATCGAAATCCTGCTGTCCATGCTGATCAAATTCGCAGCTATCGCCGTCCTCGGTGCGCCGGCCGTGGCAGTGGTGATCTTCGAGGTGCTGCTCAACGCCACGGCCATGTTCAATCATGGCAATCTGCGGTTGCCGCTCGCGTTCGATCACATACTGCGCATGTTCATTGTCACACCCGATATGCACCGCGTGCATCATTCGATAGAGAATCACGAAACGAACAGCAACTTCGGTTTTAATTTGCCATGGTGGGACCGACTGTTCGGCACCTATAAAGATCAGCCGGACGCCGGCCATGACGCCATGACCATCGGCATCAGCGACTATCGCGAGCCAAGGCTCGCCACAGATTTGCCCGGGATGCTGATCCTGCCATTTCTGGGGCGCATCACCGGCTATGCCATCAACCGCCGCGATTGGAACCGTCGCCCATGAACCGCAAAATCCTGTCACGGCTTACTCTATTCGCCGCGCTCGTGGCGGCGGTTGCCATCGCCTACCTATACCGTGACCGCCTGGATAGCGCGGCACTCGAACAATGGGTGAAGAACGCCGGCGCGCTTGGTCCGCTGCTGTACATGGTGATCTATGCCGTGGCCACGGTGCTGTTCCTGCCGGGCTCGGTCATCACACTTGCCGGCGGCGCGCTATTCGGCCCGGTGTGGGGCACCCTCTACAGCTTGACTGGCGCCACCGCCGGCGCCACGGTTGCCTTTCTCATCGCGCGTTACCTTGCCTCCGACTGGGTGCATAGCAAGTCGGGTGGCTGGGCGAAACAGCTCATTGATGGCGTAGAGAAAGAAGGCTGGCGCTTCGTCGCCTTCGTGCGACTGGTGCCGCTCTTCCCATTCAATCTGCTCAACTACGCGCTCGGGCTCACCCGCATCGGCGTCATTGCCTATATCGCCGGCTCCTATATCTTCATGCTCCCCGGCGCACTCGCTTACACCTATCTCGGTTACGTGGGGCGCGAGGCGGCCGCGGGTGGCCAAGGCCTGATCCAGAAGGGGCTGGTCGCCCTCGCCCTGCTCAGCGTGGTGGCGTTTCTGCCGCGTCTTGTGAGGCACCTGCGTGACGCGGGCAAGGTCGGGAAACTTTCCAGCGTTGAACTCAGGCAGCGGCTCGATCGGCATGACGACATTGCCGTGCTCGATGTCCGTTCCGTCAAGGATTACACCAGCGAACTCGGACATATCTCCGGGTCGGTCAATATCCCGCTCGATGAACTGCCCAAACGATTGTCCGAACTCGAGACGCGGCGGGAACTGCCCATCGCCGTGATCTGCCGCACCAACCGCATGTCCGGGAAGGCTGTCGAGCTGCTGCGGGCGTCGGGCTTCACACAACCGTTGCTTGTGAACGACGGCATGGTCGGGTGGCAACGCCAGCAAGGTCGGCCCATGCCCGCTGGGCAGGAAAACACCTGTGCTCCGATGCCGGTTCCGGGGAGCGTCAGCGCCGGCACCGGCAAGGCCGTCACCATCATCATCCAGAATGCGCCCTACCAGGGCAACAACAAGGCCTGGCACGCGCTGCGTTTCGCCGGCGCGGCGTTGGCCGAGGACATGAAAGTTCGCGTCCACCTGCTCGATGACGGCGCGGTGCTCGCACGGCACAGCCACCAGGTGCCGGACGGTGCCGTGGACCTCGAAAAACTGCTCACCGAACTCATGGAGTGCGGACTGGAGGTGCGCGCCTGTGCCATGGCGATGAACGAGTGCAGGCTCGACGAACGCGACCTCATCTCCGGCGTGCAAACCGGCTCAATGACAGCGCTCGCGGGCTGGGTGAAGGAAAGCGATATCGTTTTGACCTTCTGAGGATACGAGTATGTGCGAATTGTTCGGGCTCAGCAGCAACCGGCCGGTGCCACCGGGGGAGTTGCTTTGCCGCTTCGGCGCGCGCGGCGGTGACACCGCCGACAACCCCGATGGCTGGGGTCTCGCCACGCTTGAGGACGGCGCGTTTCGCCTGACGAAAGAGCCGATCGCCGCGGCCCGCAGTACCCGCTTCCGGCAACTGTGCGGGCAGACGCGTTCTGCGCTGATCCTCGGGCATGTGCGCAAGGCCAACCCGCCCACTGCGCTGGTGCTCGCGAACACCCACCCGTTTCGCCGCACCTGTTGCGGGCGTGAATGGGTGTTCGCGCATAACGGCATACTTCCCGACGCGGCCGGGCTCGACCTACCGAACCCAATGCCCCTGTGTGCGCTGTCAGGCGACACGGATTCCGAGTACGCCTTCTGCGTGGTGCTGAACCGCATCGCGGCGGCTTTCTCCTCATCGGCCGAGACGCAAAGCCATGGTTGGTTCGATGCGCTCGCGCGGGCGGCCGAGATGCTTGCCTCCCACGGCCGCTTCAATTTCCTGATGTCGGACGGCATGCACCTCATCGCCTACGGGCACGACCGGCTGCACAGCCTTGCCGACGCGCACACCGCCTTGCGGTTCGATGCCGTGGCCGAGATGGTGGTCATCGCGACCGAGCCGTTGACCGTAGGCCCGGGCTGGCTTGCCTTTGAACCTGGTGAATTGCGCGTCTTCCGCGCCGGGCGGCAGATCGCACAGTTCATTACCCACCCGCGCGTCATGGTGCCCGACAGCGACCTGCCGCGCACCAAGCCCATTGTGTCCGATATCGGGCGGCCGGCGTCGCTCAAGAATGGAGTGTCGCCATGAAAAAAGTATCCGTGATGTGTTTCCACGACGAGCTGTGCCAGGTGTTCAACGCCCTGATGACGGCGCTGAGTCTGCTGCGCGAGGGATCAAAGGTCACGCTCTTCTTTGGCTCGCGCGGCATTAACGCCGTGCATCGCGACAAGATGAAGACGCTGACCTGCCTGCCGGATGAGCCCAAGGAGATCGGCGATGCGGTGATGGCCAAGATGGACGAGATGGGCCTGCCGCTGGTCGAGGACCTGTTCGTCATGCTGATCGCAGAGGGCGCGACCGTGCTCGCCTGTCCGCTCAACCTGTCGCTCTTCGGCATGACGCCGAAGGATCTGGTGGACGGCGTCAAGCCAGCCGATCCGGTGAAGTACTACAAGGAAGTGGTCATCCCGGCTGACATGAACCTGACCTTTTAGACTGCGCCAACACAACCGGCGAAGGAGACAACGATGTGGGGTGATATGAGCAATCATGGTTGGTGGTGGAGCGGCACGATGCACATAGGGCTCTTTTGGAGCGTACTCAACCTGGCGATCGCGGCGTTGACGAAATGGAGTCTCGGTAAACCCATGGAACCGGTGCGCGGGCGGGAATAATGCACCAGCAGCATGCCGACATAACCGAAACTGATCGAAAAACAACGGTTCAATGAACTCAATCGCCAAGACTGTAAATCCGACGCAGGTGGCAAGTCGCGAATCTGCGAATGCTGCCAGAGTTTACCCGGTCATTCCGATCACCCACGTACCACGTGAAAGCGAGGCGGGCGCGCAGGATTCGCTGCCGCGCAAGTATCCGATCGCGGTTCAGGCCCTGAGCTTCGCCGCCTTCACCCTCGCTTTCCTCGGCTGGCTCAACGAGACCTGGCTGTTCCTGTTCGATAACCCGGTATGGCTCAATCGCTACACCGAGTACGCGATCATTCTCGCCTTTGGCCTCTGGCGCATACATGCCGAGCAAAACGCCTATACCCGCAAGCGCCTGACCGTGCTGGTGGTCATGGTCACCCTGTTCTGGTGGCTGAGCCCGTGGCTGTGGCCGACGTTCGAGCCTTACGTCGGCTATCTCTGGAGCCAGCCGGTGTTTCCCTCCGTCCATGTCCCCGGCACCATCACCTTCTTTCTGGTGCTCGCGGCGGTGTTTCTGTTCGGACGACGCGTCATCTGCGGCTGGAACTGTCCCTGTGTCGGCATTCGCGAGACCGTGGGCTTCGCCTTCCGCGACCGCACCGTGCGCGGCAAGTGGGCCTGGCGGCTGCGCCACAGCAAGTGGTTCTTCTTTGTGTTCTATGTCGGCGTGATGGTGGTCACACAATATCCGCCGAACACCTGGACGGTGAGCTTCGTGGGACTGTTCTACCTGATCATTGCGCTCACCTATTTCGGCACCTTCTTCGTCGCGCCGCTCACGGGCAATCGCTTCTACTGCCGTTTCCTCTGTCCCTACGGTGCCACCTTCGGCCTGCTCAACCATGCCGGTTTCTATGACATCCGCCTAGACAAGGACAAATGCAACGACTGCCGCCGCTGTGAGCAAGTCTGCGACATGGGCATCCCGGTGTGGGAGCAGGGGAAACAGTTCGGGCGTATCACCGGCATCGAGGACTGCATGGGCTGCGGGCGCTGCGTCGTGTCCTGCCCGACTGACGCGCTCGAAATCCGCGACGTGCGCAACTTGTTTCGTCCCAACCTCGTGCAGAACGGCAGCTATCTTCTAAAGAAAGTGGCGCCCGCACTGGCACCGCGCATGGAGCCGGCAGCACGCCCGGCGCTGGAACGCGTGGGCGACATGCGCGAGATTTATCTGCGCCCGGCGCTGGCCGATATCCAGAAACAGGCGGCGCGTTGCCTCGACTGCGGCGTGCTCGGCTGCCGCAGTGCTTGCCCGCTTGCCAACCGTATCCCTGACTGGATGCGCGCCGCAGCGCGCGGCGAGTTTATTACGGCCGCCGAAATCGCGCATAGCACTAGCGCGCTGCCCGAGGTCTGTGGCCGCCTGTGCCCGCAACACCGTCTGTGCGAAGGTGCTTGTACGCACGCCAAACAGGACGGTGCGGTAACCATCGGTGCAATTGAACAGCACGTGACGGAACTGGCGCTGGAGCGCGGCTGGAAACCAGCGGCTCCGAAGGCGCGTAACGGCCGGCACATCGCCGTGATCGGCGCGGGGCCGGCCGGCCTTTCTTGTGCGGATTTTCTGAACCGCGATGGCTACGCCGTGACCGTCTTCGATCGGCACGGTGACATCGGCGGCCTGCTTGCGCAGGGCGTGCCGCCGTTCAAGCTCGAGCAGTCCGTACTCGCGACGCGGCACGAACTGCTCAAAGCCGGCGGAATCGAATTCAGGCTGGGTACCAACGTGGATGGCGCGCGGCTGCGTCAGATCGTGGACGGACACGACGCGGTGTTTCTCGCCACCGGTGCCCAGACGCCGCGTGCGTCATCACTGCCAGGGCGCACGCTCCCGGAAGTTTATTCCGCCCTTGATTACCTTTGTGACAAACCGTCACTCACCGGCAAACGCGTGCTCGTACTCGGCGGTGGGGACACGGCCATGGACTGCGCGCGCACGGCACGGCGCGCGGGCGCGGAGGTCATGATCAGCACACGCGCCGCCGAAGAAAACCTGCGTGCCTCGCCGCGCGAGACGAAGGTCGCGCAGGAGGAAGGCGTGGCGCTCCAGTTCCAGCATCTGCCGCTCGCCATCCTTGGCCACGAGAAGGTGGAAGCGGTGCGGTTCCAGACGCCCGGCGGCGTACGCGAACAAACCTGCGATGCGGTGATTCTCGCCTTCGGTTTCATCGCCCAGCCACCCGCGTGGCTCGCCGGATTCGGTGTCGAAACCGATGCGCAGGGGTGTATCCGCATCGACGCGCAGGGGCGCACGAGCCATCCCAAGATTTACGCCGGTGGCGACAATGCGCACGGCCCGGATCTGGTGGTCACCGCCATGGCCGACGGCCGCCAGGCGGCGCGCGGCATTGTCGAAAGTTTCCGGTTGGTGGCACGCGCCAAGACAGCGCTGCACCGCCTGACCACACCGGCGCCAGCCGAACCTGTGACAGCCACGCTGCGGCAATGAATAGTCGCATCGCAATATTTGTCCTTCTGCTCGGGGTGGCAGTGCCTGTCAATGCACACCACACCAAAGACCATATACTGGGAGCCCCTTTGGCACCGGGACCCGCCGCGGCAAGTGTGGTGCAGAACGAAAATGGTAGCGCGTCGTGGCTGGCGCTTGGTCCATTCGTCTTGCTTGCCACGTTCGGCGTGTTGCGCTGGGGTTATCGTCGCCGGCAAGACAAAAATAAAAACGCGCCGGACTGAGTCATGCACCGCCACTACATCTGGGCCACGTTGATTATTGCGCTGCTCACCATCCCGGTGGGTTATGCCTACGTATACTGGAACAAGAGCGGGTCGGGCGCGGGACTCTACTCGCGTGAGTGGCAGCCTGACCCGGTCCAGGCCTACTGGGACCCCGATCATTTCTACAAACCGGTACAAACCGTCCAGGGCGTGTTCAAGGGAGAAGAGTGCGTCGCGTGTCACACCGCCATTACGCCGGGCATTGTCAACGACTGGCGCGCGAGCCGTCATGCCAAGCCGGACAACGGTAAAGCACCGGTATTCTGCCTGGCGTGCCACGGCTCCAATCACCAGGCGCTGCACATGCCCACGCCCAAGGTCTGTGCGCAGTGCCATGAGAACCGCGTGGCGCAGTTCATGGATGAAAAACGCTACGGTTTTCCGAGCCACGCGCTCGCTATGGATCGCGCCGTGGACGCCAAACACTTCGCCGACAAACCCAAGGCCGAGGTCGCATCCTGTTTGCAATGCCACTCCGTCGCCACCAAATGCGACTCCTGTCACACCCGCCACCGCTTCAGCGCCGCCGAGGCCCGCCGGCCCGAGGCCTGTGTCACTTGTCATTCGGGCCCGCCGCATCCGGACGACGACACCTATTTCGCCTCCGCCCACGGCAAGAAATATCTCGCGGAGGGTGCGAAACAGGACTGGAGCAAGCCGCTCACCAAAGGCAACTACACCACACCCACCTGCGCCTACTGCCACATGAGTGGCGGCCTGCATCAGGTCGCCGACAAGACCATCTGGAAGTTCGGGCTGCTCGAAGTGAATCCGAACATCTCCAGCAATGAAGTGCGTCGCGCCGCTTGGGTCAAGGTGTGCAGCGACTGCCATGACGCCGCGTGGTCGGAAACAAAACTGAAGGAGCTCGACCACGAGCGCCGGCAGGCGTGGGCCAAGCTCTACAAAGCGGAGAACGCCCTCAAGGACCTGCGCAGCAAAAACCTGCTGTTCCCGGGCGCCACGGAACGCCCGCCCTATCCGATGGATGCGATAGAAAATCTTTTCCCGCACGCGCGCATCGGTTATTACGACGGCCAGGCCTCGGCGTTCTATAACGTCTCAGTAATCGAACGCGATTATTTCGAGACGTGGTACTTTGTCAATCTCGGCGCCTACAAAGCGGCGGCCCACGGTGACAGCGCGGGCGTGGGCAGTTGGCACAAGGCACTCGACCACGCGCTCACCGGCATCGACACCCAGGCCGCCGCGCTGAGCGCCCAGGGTGAGGCCGAGAAAAAGGCGCACGGCCGCCGCGCTGATCCGGGTCGCCTGTGGCTCGAAGGCGAGTACACCGACTACAACCGGGAACACAATTGATGCGCGGGCGGTGGCTGCTTCTGCTCACGTTTTTGCCCGCATTCGCGGCCGCGGGCCAACTGCCCGCGGGCAAGTTCGCCAACCACGAATGCGTGAATTGCCACACCAACCGTGACGCACAGCTGGTCGCCGCCTGGCGCGCCAGCGGTCACGCGCGTCCCGCCGCCAAGGCCGGTTGCGTTACCTGCCACGGCCCGGAGCACAGGGGCAGTCTCATTCGCGCCCGGCGTGATAGCGCCTGCATGGATTGCCACGAAAAATTAAATCGCGCGGTCACGCACAGTTACGCCACCTCGAAACACGCAATCATCCTCAAACTCGAGGAAGACAGTTGGGACTGGTCGCGTCCGCTCGCGCGCGGGAACTACCGCACGCCGGGCTGCTCCTACTGCCACCTGCACGCGGGCGAACACAACACGCGGCTTTCGGTAATGCCCTGGGATCCCTTCCAAGCGGGCGATGAATCCGCGCGTACGGCAACGCTGGGTCAACGGCAGCCGGTGTGCGGCGAGTGCCACGCGCCACGCTACGTCGCTGAACAGACGGAGACGGGCTTGCGCATGATGGATATCGCACGTATGAAGTTGCGCGAGGCACGCGAGTTGATAACCCGTTACCGGAATACACTACCTACCGAAGAGCAGCGCACACTCGATGCGTTGTTTGGCGGGATGCAAACGCACGGACGCAATGTGCGTCTCGGCGTCGGGCATCAGTCGCCGGATTACCAGTGGTGGCTCGGCCAACCGGCGCTCGATGGCGACCTGCTGCGAATCAAGGGAGCGGTGTCGGGGATAGAACGACGCCGGGCATTGCCACAAGATGCAGCAATGCCGCATGCGCCACCTTGAAACTGATTTTGGTGCGTACTTAAAAATTATGTTGCAGGAAATTAGGGTGCGGGCATGGGCTGGAAGTATCTGATTCTTAATGGCATAAAAAAGACAAGATATAAAAATTTGGGCGCCCTAAGAATAAGGCTTGTCTGAAGGGGGCGGCGCGACTATAGGTTAATTATCAGAAGTTATGCGGATTTTATTTCCGGCAGCGAAATTATGCTGGCACAGTAGTGTCCGGTTAAGAACGAAGTGAACTCGCGTAAAGCGCGTAACGAAGTAACCTCAACACGTGTCAACTTGTCTCCGGCTTCAACGCAAGGATGGAAATGGTATTTTTATGATTCATAAGATTACGATTCTTAAAGTGGCATTCTCTTGCTTAACCGGACGCTACCGATGCTGACACGAAAATTCCTCGTCTGCTTGTCGTGGTCTTTCCTGTTTATCGCGGTGCCTGCTGTCGCTGATCTGATCTTTACATCTCCACCGCGCGAATCCCGTGCCAAGGGTGACGAGGTTTATCAGCCGGTCGCGGATTATTTATCCAGGGTCACCGGCCAGAAGGTCGTCTATCAGTATCCGGATAACTGGTTGCTCTACCAGCGCGATATGAAAAAAGGCATCTACGATATTGTTTTTGACGGACCGGCCTTTGTCGGCTGGCGCATCGACAATCAGGGGCATGTTCCGCTGGTGAAACTACCAGGGAAAATGGTTTTTCTGGTCATGGTAAAGAAAGATCAGAGCAAGGTTCAGACGATCAATGAACTGACGGGCCACACCATTTGTGCTTTTCCTCCTCCAAACATGGCGACCCTGACAGTGCTCTACGAATTCGATAACCCCGTACGGCAGCCGCTGATTGTTGAGACACAAGGTTTTTCAGAGGCCTACAAAGGTGTCCTCAGTGGAAAATGCTCCGCGGGAATACTCCCGAAAAAAAACTACGAGCAACTGGCGGCGGAACTGGGCGGCACCCAAATTATCTTCACCTCCAAACCCATTTCTAATCAGGCCTTCACGGCGAGTCCGCGGGTTTCACCCGTACTGAGAGAAAAAATTATCAAGGCCTTACTGTCACCCGCAGGCCAGGCTGCGACGCAAAGAATGCGTCAAGAATTCAAAATAGAAAATTTCGAACCGGCCAGCAAAGAAGAGTACGCCGGCCTGGGAAAATTGTTGCGCGATACCTGGGGATTTGACACCAACGAACCCCGACAATAAGGCCCAGAGACAAGACAGCTCTGCCGCGGCGTTGGCTGCCTTGGGTAATGCACAACCACACTCAACGTTCATATTTACGCTGCGTTGAATGGCGGCTGTACAAGGCAAAAAATGTAGTTTTGTCGTGTTACATTGCTTTAAAAAAACGCACTAAAAGTAAGGCTGTCAACTTTAATGGCGCCCGATTGTCGCGCGCCATTAATTCTGACAGTCACCCTCATAGTATTTGCGGCTAAGCCGACGGTGCGCTATCATTATGACCATAGTCACATGACTATGTAAGGAACAAGCCATGAGCCGACGCACAGTGTCCAAAGCCCACTTCAAAGCCAAGGCGCTCGAATACCTCCGCGAGGTCGAGCGCAGCGGCGAACCCATTATCGTTACCGACCACGGTCACCCAGCGATCGAGGTCCGTCCCTACCGGGGGATCGAAAGGAACCCGCTGGCGATACTCAAAGGCTCGGTCCGGAAGTATCGGGGCCCCACCGAGCCCGTGGCGGAAGATGAGTGGGAGGCATCGAAAGCGTGATTGTGCTGGATACCCATGTGCTCACGTGGTGGGTAAACGGGGGAACCGAACTGACGAAAGCCGCCCGGCGCGCCATCGAGCAGGAGGGCAAAGCCGAAGCAGGGGCGATCGCGGTCTCAGCGATTTCAGCCTGGGAGATCGCGATGTTGGTAAATAAGGGGCGGCTCATCCTCAGCATGGACGTGGAAAGCTGGCTGCAGACAGTGGCGGAGATCCCCCACCTCAGGTTTATTCCGGTGGACAACGACATTGCCCTGAAATCCACGATGCTGCCGGAGCCGTTTCACAAAGATCCTGCCGACCGGATGATCGTTGCCACGGCGCGGGCTTTGGCAGCGCCATTGGTGACCGCGGATGGGAATATTCAGGCATACCCACACGTGAAGACAATTTGGTAGCCCACAGCGGGGAGCAATACTCCGAGAGAAAGCCCGATCGCGTCGCCCGGTACGAGCTCCGATGCGGGAAACGTGACCCACGCGACATCTCGGCGGACCAGAGCGGTCGGCGCGAGTCTCTTCTTGAGCGCCACGAGCGCTGTGTTCGCCCGCCCTTCCTGAACGAAGCCCAGCGTTGCATTGAAGAGCAGCAGACCGCCGATCACCGCCGCTTCGATATATTTGCCAAGTCCAATCTGGAGAACGATCGCGATCTCGAGCAGCCAGGTATCGGCCCGCGAAATTTCGCCAAGTACACTCGCCACGCCGGCGGGCTTCGGAGTTCGTCAGGCCTATAGGGGGTGGCGTTGCCGTGAGCAGCGTGATGGGCTGCTCTCCGTCGTCAAGCATGGGTTCAGAAGTAGTATCGGGCGCGCAGTTCCAAGCGCCGGTCGTTCTGCTTCTCGCCGAAGTCGCTTAGGCGCGCGCCGCACAGCCAGAACACGCGGAAACGTAGCTCGAGATTGGTGACCCCGGTGTACAGCAGCTCCGGGGCGACCGAGTAGCTGTGGTCGTTGGCGCTGGCGATCAGCGTGAGCGCGGGCGTGTAGTAGAGGATGTCGAATGGCTCCTGTTGGCTCAGGCGCAGGTATAGATAGCCCCGCCCTGGGTTGGGTTTGGCCATGGCGGGCTGCAGGGAGTTGGAGAACTTCGTGAGCAGTATGGCGTTGCCGCTCGCCTGATACTGGTTGTAGGCGTTGTTCACGGCGGAGGCGAAGGTTCGCATCTCGCTTTCGTTATATCCCGCGCCGTTGTAGTAGTACTCGAGGATGGTCGTGAGATCGCGCTCGCTCAGGTAGCGCAGCCCCAGTAGATAGCTCGTCGCCGAGGACTCGAGCAGGTTGATATTACCGGCGCTGTCCACCACCGGGCGCGTGGTGGTGGCGACGCGCGCCCATTCGCCGTGAATCTCGAGATTGGTCCCAAGGTTGCGCGAGAAGTCGAAGCCGTAGCGCGCGCTCTTCGCGCCTGCACCCAACATCATGAAGTCGATGTCGGTGTCGGCGTAAAGGAGGTAGACCTTGGCCGCCGGGTTGAGATGATCGGGTACGCCGAAATCGGCGTTGAGATTGCCCGTGGTCGGGACCACGAGCGGCGTGAACGCCACGGTCTTGAGCGTGCCCGGGAGGCTTCGCACGAAGTCGCCGCCCGCGATGGCAAAGCCCTCGCGTGCCAGATCTGGGTCGTTCGGGTCTTTGGGCCGCTGCACGAAGCCCACCGGGTTCCAGGCGTAGCCCTTGCCCCAACTGAGCGTCTTCTTGCCGAGATCATAGGTCGCGTGGTTGCTCGACTGAACCGAGACGGAGGCCTCGTAGAACCGTGTGTCACGATCGTTGCCGGTGTAGTCGTGCTCGTAGGAGCCAAATGCGAGCACGTGCGCGGTGGCGACGCCCTGGCGGTATATGCCCTCGAGCTGCAACGAACCGGTGCCGCGGTCGAAGCCGGCGCGTGACGGCTGGTCGAAGAAACCGAGCTGGTAGAGCGCGGCGTGGCGGTCGAACGTAAACTGTTCGGCCTTGAGCTCGGCGTAGCCGTTCAACTCGAACGGTTTCTTCTCGAACGGCGAGGCGTCGAAGCTGTAGTTTTCCTGCGCCGTCGCGGCCGGAAGCCACAGGCTCAAGCCGGCGCAGAGCAGCCAGCGCATGGCTCAGCGCAGCTCGCCGGCGCGCGGGAGGTAGTTGAGTGTGAACACCTCGTCCGGGAAGCTGTGCGAGCGCAGGCTCGAGTAGAGCATCACCGACTTGTATCCTTTGTAGAGTGGGCTGTCGGTCTCGAGCACGGACGGCCGTTTGATGCCACCGCCGAAGTCTTTGATGTCCTTGAAGTGCAGCGTCTTGATGAGCAGACCGCTCGCGGCGTAGGCCTCGATCGTGACCGGCAACACGCTTGCCTTGTCCACCCACATCGTGAGCCGGTCGTAGGCCACGGCGGCGGTGCGCGCCTTGAGCGTGAGGACGTAACGGTTCCCGGCCTCCTCGGCCTTGTCCACGTTGTACTCGACGCTGTAATCGAGCGCCAGGATGTCGGCGTTGTTGAACACGCCACCTATGACCGACTGCAAGCTTGTGATGCGGATCGGCTTGCCGACGTTCGGGATGTAGAGCCACATGTTGTCGCCCAGGCGCAGCGTGGCGCGACCCTTGTCGCTCGGCGGATCGAGGAACAGCGCCACCATTTTGTCGCGGCCTTTCTTGACGGTGTACAGCACGTATTCCTTCTTTTTGCCGTCCGGTTCGATGTTGATGAGCTTGCGGTACATTTCGTAGGACTCGGGCTCGAGGTTGCGGTCGAGCTGCTTGAGCAGGGCGTTGCCATCGAGCGCCCACGTCGGCGTCGCGAGCAGCAGCGCGACGAGAGACAACAGTGTAAGGAGCGTGCGGCTAGACATGGCGCAGCGCCGTGATCGGGTCCATGCGCGCCGCTTTCCACGCCGGTTGTAGACTGGCCAACACGGCTACCACGAGTACGATGGATCCGATCAGCACGACGTCGGAGGCGGCGATCGAGGGCGCAAGCGCAAAGACCTGGCGCGCGAAGGCGAAGTGAACCGGCCAGACGTTCAAGACATAGACGATCCCGAGGCTCAGCGCCGTGCCGATCAGGGTGCCGATGAGTCCGAGCAGCAGGCCCTCGTATATAAAGAGCGTCAGAATCCGCCGCGGCGGCGTGCCGATGGCCGCGATGGTGCCGATCTCGCGGATGCGCTCGTACACCGCCATCATCATTACATTCATGACCGAGATCAGCACGATGCCGACCAGCATAATGCGGATGAAGAGGTCGAGCAGGTCGATCATGTGCGCGATGTTGGCGAACGGCGACAGCCCTTCCCAAGTGTGCACCTCGAGCGCCGGTTGGTCCTGGGCATTGCGGATGCCCGCGAGTGCCTGCTCGAGCTCGACCTTGGCCTGCGCGAGACGCGCCGGATTCTTCAGGCGGATGGCGATCTCGCTCACTTCCGGCTCGGTCAGGCGCAGCAGCTCGCGCGCATCGTCGAGGTGGATATAGCCGTCGCGCCCGCCGGGCCCGGTGACGTCCCCGAGCACGCCCTGCACGATGAAGGTCTTGCCGTTGACCGATCCGTCGAGGTTGGTGGCCACGAGCACGACCGTGTCGCCCACCTTGAGCTTCATGCCCTTGGCCAGGATCTCGGGGATCAGGATCTTGCCGCGCTCGACAAGTCCGTGGGCGGCGCTGCCCTGCACCAGCCGCTCGGGGAGCAGGGGCACGGTCGCGGCCTCCTGCTGCGGGTCCACGCCGTTCAGGCGGATGTTGGTGGTCTCGGTGAAATTGCTGAACATGGCGCCGAGCTTCAGGCGCGGTGACCAGGCGACGACGTTGCTCATACCCTTGAGCGTCTGCTCGACCTTGTCCACCGCCGCCGGCTTCATGTTGAGGTTAAGCGGCAGGTTGTCGATCGACGCGACGTAGCCTTTGCGGTGCACCTGCAGGTGCCCGATCATGGAGTCGGTGATCTGACCGACGATGAGGCTCTTAAAGGAGCCGGAGACCGAGACAAACACCAGCACCGCCGTGATCCCGAGGATGATCAGTCCGGCCGTGAGCAGCGTGCGGCGTCCGTAACGCGCCAGGTTGCGGGCGGCGAGTTTTAGGACCTTAAGCACGGGCGCCTCCGCTATTCACGATCCGTCCGTCCTCGAGCGTGAAGATCACCTCGGCCTCGCCCATGATCTTGGGGTCGTGTGTGGAGAAGATGAAGGTGGTACCGAACTCATCGCGCATCTTCTTCATGAGCTGAAGAATGCGGTAGGCGGTGTCGTGGTCGAGATTGGCGGTCGGCTCATCGGCGAGCACCAGTTTCGGGTGCGTCGTGAGCGCGCGCGCCACCGCCACGCGCTGCTTTTGCCCGCCCGAGAGCTGGTCCGGGCGCTTGTCCGCCTGGTCCGACATCCCTACCGCCGCGAGCAGCTCGGTGACGCGCGCGCGGCGCTTCTCCGCCGGCCAGTCCTGGACCATCAGCAGGGGATACTCGATGTTCTCGTAGGCCGTGAGCACCGGGATCAGGTTGAAGTCCTGGAAGATGAAACCGATGTTCGCGCCGCGAAAATCGGCGGCAGCGGACCGGTCGAGGGTGGTGATGTCGGTGTCGAGCACGCGGAGTATGCCGGCGCTCGGTTTGTCGAGGCACCCGATCATATTGAGCAGTGTGCTCTTGCCGCTGCCGGAGGGGCCGACGAAGGCGACGAAGGCGCCGGCGTCGATCGCAAAATCCACGCCGCGCACGGCGAGGACGTCCACGTCTCCGGCGCGATAGGTCTTAACAAGGTGTTCCGCACGAATCAACGTCATTGCTGCTCCATATCGTCTCTTGTGCGCCCGCGAAACGCCCGCGTATATCGTCCCTCCTCCATCAGGCCGCCGGCGTGGTAGGCCTTCTCCAAGATCTTGGCAGCAACCACCGCGCTCACGCCTTTTCCCCTGTATTCATGTCCTGTCCAGTACGTTGCGGCATCAGCCTACCGGCCCTGAATTCTTAAACGTTGACTGACGTCAAAAAACGCCAGGAAGTCCTTGTCTCGCTCGCAAGCTTGGATAACTACTGGAGCCTATATCCGGCGTGGCAAGCCGAACACTTTTGCGTCAGGTCAGCAAGGGCCCCGAGCGCCCGCGGCAGGTCGTTGTCCACCGATGCCTCCTGCACCGTGCGCGCGAAGCGGCTCGCTGCACGGTGCATCGTCATACCGAGCTCCTGCATTGGTTTGGGCATGTACGGGGCGAGATGCGAAGCGCCGTGCGCCTCGAGTGAGCTCAAGCCGATGTGGTTTTCCGCGATGTCCGCCGCCTGCTCGAACTGGCCAGCGGCGAGTGCTGCCTGGATCTCGCCGAGTGCCACGAGGTGTTCGCGCATGTTGGCGAGCATGTGCGTGCGCAGTTCCGGCGGCGGGTTGATCGCCTGACGGGCATCGCTAGGCGTGTGCATTGCGTGGTCGGACGGTTCGGCAAGGGCCGCAAGGCCAATAGCAAGGCTCGCGGCGGCGATGAGCGAGACGATGACGGATCGGTGCATGAGGGTTTCCTCTGATGTTGGGTTCAGCATAATAGAATGGATCGCTGACGTTAGGGTCAAGACGTGGGGTGTGAGGAAATCCTCCGTGAAGTACGCCACAAAGAATCCGGTTGCGACAGTCCAATGAAATAGTCGTACCGCCGGGTCCAGACTAAAACACCTTTTTCACGATTCACAATCTCACCCGATGCGCTGATCCGCGATTGGTTGTCGAATTCGGAAATGGTCAGTTAGGGCCGTTACTTCCATTGAAGCCCACGACCTTCGGGCTCAAGTCAGATGGAGACGAAAGGCACCGTCTGGAGCTTTGTTGAAATCAATTCCCTGAATAATCGTTGAGGCATTCCCCAGCCGCTTTACATAGTCCACGTGGATTATCATAACCTCCGCGAATTCGGATCTACCAGCAATGGCCGTCGCGATGGCAGATGCGATCGTTGACGCTTCGGTATTGCGGTCTGTTCTCGCTCCGCTGTTCAGCTTGCTATTGACGACTGTTATCGTGATTTGATGCGCCGTGGACTTCACTTCGATGCTCGTATTCTTGTATCCAGCGGCAGCAGCAGCTGTCTTTTGCAAGGTTGGAATTACAATCGTCTGCTGCTTCGCTCGCTCAGTATCGGATGCGATGTCGCCACCCCAGACAAGCACCGGCGTGCTCAACGTTACCAAGGTGACCAAAGTTGCGACTGCCAGCGTGTTCTTCATTGAGTTCTGCAATCAAAAGAAAGAATGCGATTCAGGGATACAACGATGTAACGCAGCGGCAGACGAATGCGACTCTGGCGCGGTCCTTTAGATTTTTCTGCATTACTGCGACGATACTCTGGACGAGGAAGCGGCGGCCGTCAAGGAAATCACGACCAGCCCATCTCTCGGCGTTTGGCCAACAGTCGTTCGGGCAGTCTTCCGAGCTTAGGGAATGGGTTATATCCAAGGAATCTCACCAGGGTCGGGATGAGGTCCATTGAGGGTGAGGTTTTGTTGTGTTCCCAGTTGTGGACCGTTGCCGAGCAGTTCCACTGTTTCTTTGAGCGTGAGATGCCGCAGGAGGCGGCAACGCCTGATGTGCTCACCGGGTGTCTGGGGTGTTTCGGAAAAGGGCTTTGATCTCAGGGCCTTAAGCTGGACGGGGACATATGGCAAAAAGGCAATGAATCCCCCGGGCTATCAACTTTAATGGCGCCCGACAACAACTGTCGCGTGCCATTCATTCTGACAGTCAGCCTCGTTAATTTAATTGGGTTTTATCTGACTGTCACAATGATTTTTCCGGGGTAAAAGACAATAAAAATGACAGCGGTGGGAAATTGCGACAGTAATTTTGACAGTCGACTATTTATGATTTTTCAAAAATTTTTCGGGTCGCAGTGCTGAGATATGGGGGTCATTGCCTAGCATCGGGAAATTCTCTGGGCCGTTAGAACCAGTATTTCGGATAGCGGCGCTGGTCCGGGAGATTGTTAAATCCGATCGCAACCAGCACCAGCAGCACCGAACCCACAAGCGTCGGTGTGATCAAGAAACTCCAGCCCGGCTGGGACAGCATGACAATGACAGGATTCGAACCTGCTGGGGGATGGACGGTGCGAGTCGCCAGCATCAGCGCGATCGCGGTGGCCGCCGCCAGGGCCATGCTCCACCACACCGCACCAAACAGGCTGAGACAGACCAGACCAACCAGTGAAGACAACACATGCCCAGCAATTACATTGCGGGGTTGGGAGAATGGTGAATCCGGAAACCCGAAGATGAGTACACAGCTTGCTCCAAACGAACCCAGTATCAGCGTGGCGTGCGTTAACGAGGTAAGCAGGCTCACCGCACCGATGGCCAGGAGGCCACCCAGCCAAGCCAAGGCGATATCGATCATAGGGGCCCGCAGCGGCAGTGCGGATCCCCCCCGCAGCTTTTCTAAGAATCCGGTCATGAGTGGATGCGTTCCTGGGTAGACAGACCTGTCTATTGTGCATAGACAGGTCTGTCTGTCAACATACGCGCTGGTCCACGCATGCTTGTGCTGTTATGGCCCAAACCGAAACGTTAGCGGCGCGCGAGCGCATCTTGAGTACGTCCCAGCGGCTGTTCTACGCCCATGGCATACGGGCGGTCGGAATCGACCGCCTCATTGCCGAGTCCGGGGTCGCCAAGATGACCTTCTACCGGCATTTCCCTTCCAAGGATGACCTGGTGCGGGTGTTCCTGGAGACCCGCCACCAACAATGGCTCAAGTGCTTCGCGGGCTGGCTGAAGATGGTTCAGGGCCGTAAACAGCCCAAGCCCGAGCAGCTGATCGATGCCCTGTTACTGTGGTACCGGGAACCCGGGTTTCGGGGATGCGCGTTCATCAATGCCGTTGCAGAAGTAGGAGACTCCATACCCGGAGTAGTGCAGATCGCGCGTGATCACAAAACAGATGTGATGCGACACATCGCCGATTGGCTTCGCCCCAGCTATGCCAACGCCGCCGACACGATAGCAAGTCAGGCATTGATCGTGCTGGAAGGGGCGATCGTACAACTGCAGATGTTTGACGACCCCAAGATCGTCCTCGCCGCGAAAGTGGTGCTTAGCCGGCTGGGGAAATAGCTTGGTGTTGAATGTATTGAACAGTGATCCGGCTTGTTCGTTCGATGCCTCCCAACTATTGAGTGCGCCGCGCATCCCGGCAAAGCGAGATCGCGGCACGTAGTGCTGAGGAATGGGATGCCTTCGGGTCGTAGGCGAGACCCACCCGACGCACCAACGCAAGCCGCTCGATGGGGCGGACGACCACGTCTTTGGTGTCTCGGATACTGCCCTCGGGGATAAAGGCCACACCAACCCCGGCGGCCGCCAGTGCGAGCGCCCACTCCTCGTTCTGCGCCCGGACTACGATATCCGGTACCACTTGGTGACGGGCGAGCACACTGGAGACTTCGTCGTGCAGTTCGCAGTGGCAGCGTTCGATCATCTTGACCCCTTTAAGGTCCGAGAGGGCGATCTTGGCTTTCAGGGTCAACGGATGGCCGTGTGGCAGGGCCAATACGTATTTTTCATTCCACAGGTGGACGAAGCGTTCCTCTTTTCGTAACAGACGATCGGAGATAATCCGCGCCTCGGCGGGTTCCTCCAGCGTAACTAAACGCAGTGTCAGCCGGTCGATTCGCTGCATCAGCAATTTCAGGAAGGTCGCAATCCGACCGGCGCTCATCGCCGGCATGAGCGCGAGATTCAACGAAACCGACTGGGCAGGTTCGCTGAACATGCCTGCTAGGGCCTTGATCTCCCCGAGGAGTTGTACGGCCCGGGCATAGAACTTCTCGGCCTCGGGCGTGGCCGTTACGCCCTGACGGTGCCGCACGAAAAGCCGCGCACCAACCTGGTCTTCCAGCTGGGCGATCGCTGCCGAGACCGACGGCTGCGCCACGAACAATCGTTTGGCCGCCGCCGAAATGCTGCCTTCCTCATAGACCGCCACGAAGTAACGCAGCTGCCGATTATCCATAGTGCATTCCTATAAGCATTATCATCATTACATATTTTACATATGGATAGCACTTTGGCTATCTTGCTGGAAATCCGAATGACTTATGCGGGATTTTTGAGCACCCACGCGTTTGCGATGACAAGCACAACCTCAATCTCAATCAGCAGGAGAACCAGCATGCGAGCCATGATAATCGACGAATTCGGCGGGCCTGAGGTATTCAAGGAAGCGGACATCCCCATGCCGGCGATGAAGCCGGGGCACGTCCTGATTCGGGTTCATGCTACCAGCGTCAATCCGATTGATTGTCTGATTCGCACCATGGGTCCGCCGTTTGCCCCGATGCTGCCTGCCGTCCTGCAAGGAGATGTGGCCGGGACAGTAGAAGCGGTGGCGTCCGATGCGGGCACCTTCAAACCAGGCGATGAAGTTTATGCCTGTGCCGGTGGCGTGATCGGGACTGGCGGCGCCTTGGCCGAATACATGCTGGCTGACGCGGCGCTTGTCGTGCACAAGCCGAAATCTCTGTCCATGCGGGAGGCGGCCGCCCTGCCGCTGGTCACCATCACCGCGTGGGAAGGCGTATTTCTGAGGGCCAGAATCAAACTGGGCCATACTGTGCTGGTTCACGGCGGCGCGGGCGGGGTGGGGCACATCGTCGTGCAGCTGGCCAAGCAGGCTGGTGCCACCGTCTACGCGACTGTTTCTTCGGAAAAGAAAGCGAAGATTGCTCGTTCCTTCGGTGCCGATGAGGTCATCCACTATAAGCAAGAGGACGTCAAAAGTTATGTCGATCGCCTCACGGGTGGGAAGGGTTTCGACGTGGTGTTCGATACGGTCAGCGGCGGGAATCTGGCGAAATCATTCGAAGCGGCGAAACTCAACGGCGAGGTGATCGCCACGGTCGCGTTAGGTCAATTCGATCTCGCCCCCGTCCATTTGAAAGGGCTCTCGCTGCATGTGATCTTCATGCTGATTCCGTTAATTCATGGGATCAACCGATCGGTCCACGGCTCCATTCTTCGTGATGCGGCTCGGCTCGTCGAGGAAGGCAAGCTCAAACCCCTGGTCGATCCGCACGAGTTTCGGATCAGCGACGTCGCCGAAGCACACCAACTGCTGGAATCTGGCGAGGCGATCGGTAAGGTGGTGTTGCAAGCGGCGCCGTGACTGCAAAACTATCGAGCCATGGCTATCATTTCTTTTTTTTCAATTTCTTATTTATTTTTGACAGTGCTGGCATCATCAACGCCGCCTCTTCCGCTGCATCGGCGACTATCGCGAGAAGCATCGGGTCCAATTTCTCACGCCATTGAAGACCGATGATCCTCGCGACCGTCAGACCCGACACCGTCACGGTAACCAAGTCGTCCGGAACGAGGCTTTTCGGGGCCAGGGTAATTACTTTCCCGCTTCGAATCAGCTGAAATGCCAGATCTTCGCGTTCAGCACGCGCTGTCACGCGTAACGTTACCCCTGCCGCCCTCAGCTGCGCACGTCCAACGGCATCCAGCTCACAGCGCGAACGGTGCACAAACGGTTGGTTCCCGAGATCCCGAATCGCAATGTGACCGCGTACCTTAGCGAAGGGGTGATTTGGTGCTACCACAGCGACTAAGGGCTCCCGCCAAAGCACCCGAGCGTTGGGGGTCAGATCGTTAACGTTCGTCCAGGCAACATCTACCCGTTCCTGCGCGAGCCATCCGGCCACACGATCCGCGGACCCTTCCCAAAGGTCTATCCGCACGTTCGGTTCCCGCTTCCCAAGCATCCGGAACATGGTGACGATCGCCTCCTGCGGCAGCGTATCGAGGACTCCCACCCGAACCCGACGTGGCTCATCTGTCTCGCCCAGAAAATCTGCACGCGCGGCATCGCATTGTCTAAGAATTTCGAGCGCGTTCCGGTAGAACCGGCGACCTGCCGATGTAAGACGAAGCGGCCGGTTGGCCTGGGCGGAACGGTCGAAGAGAGGCCGGCCAAGCTCCTGTTCCAGCGCCTTCAGGCCGGCCGATATCGACGGTTGCGACAGATGCAGTCGCTCGGCGGCCTTGATAACGCCGCCGTAGTCCACCACGGCCGTCAGGAAGCGGAGTTGTTGGATCTTCATAATAGATGAATCCTATTGTTTATCATTAAAACAATCAATTTTAATTAGATTCCGTCTAGCAGTAAATTGACTGCCTGGATACTCGGTCTGAACTTATAGGAGTCATAGCATGCACCTGTTTAATAAATGTTCCGACGGAACTCCCTCCGTCATTCTCAACGCGGCTCGGAGACTGCATGAGTAACAAACTTCCCACGCTCGAATTTCTCCAGCGCCAACTCGACAGAAGCCTTCCCGTCGACGCGACCACGGAATTGCGATATCCCACAGCGATTTCAAACACGTTGGGATTCCGAATTACTGAAATAGATGTGGGCTACGCAAAACTTGAACTGGATGCGAACGCAGAGATCCATGGGAATCAACAAGGCACAGTGCACGGCGGAATGCTATGTGAATTGGCCGATGCCGCTATTGGAACTGCTCATTCCACGGCAATCTTGGAAGGCGAAACATTTACGAGCATCGATCTTAAAATCAGTTTCTTTCGCCCCGTGTGGGAGTCGGTACTTACAGCCACCGCAAAACAAATTCAACACGGGAAAACCATCACTCACTATCAATGTGAAATCACCAGGGATGACGGCAAGGCCGTTGCCTTGGCGATGAGTACGGTGATGACCCTCAGAGGGAATGCCGCGAACGGACGATGAAGAAGAAGCTTGGTCGGCCCTTGTAAGGTATTCGGTGACGGATCACGGCTTCATGCAGTGCACGAAAATATCGAGCCATGGCCAAATGGCGCACCCGTTATGAGGATCCATCCGATTCGCCTGCTGTAGTGCCCAGTCGGGCCAGCGATCCAGATCGCCTCCTGCGGTGACGGCACCATCTCGTTTCACCGCAGCGGCTGCACAGCCTCCACGTACACCCGGCGCCGCGTTCCTCAACCAGCCCACAAGGTACTGAGGGACACGGTGTACTTTCCCTCACCGAACGGCAAGACATGCTCCCCTCGTATCGGCTAATTGAAAGCCCACTACTCGGCCATCTGAAACCACGTCTACCAGCCGATCGGAAGGCATCCGGGCGGCCAGTCCGGCAGCAATGGGACATTCTGACGCTTCTCATTGGCGATGTTGATGCTGGCGCCGTTTGCCTAACGGCGGGCTGTCATGTTTATTGGCGCGACTGTTAACTTTAATGGCGCCCGACTGTCGCACGCCATTAATCTTGACAGCCACCATCGTTGATTTAATTAGAGTTTTTCTGATTGTCACATTGACCGTATCAGGCTAGAACGACAATAAATAATGACAGTGGTGGGGAATTGGACAGTAATTTTGACAGTCGACCGTTATGAATTTTCACAAGTTTTTTGAACCGCAGCGCTAAATTCGGCAGTTCCAATTCAGACTGGCATCGTTAATGTCAAAACTGGCAACTTTGAACGTGAGGAATAAAGTCTGTCGGGCTCCTGCTGATTTGCCCCGTTGACAACCAACGTGCGCATGCTTACAATATGTAAGGAATATTCTTACATAGAGGTATACGCCATGTCGGAAGCCCGGTTGAGTTCCAAGGGACAAATCACGATCCCGCGCGATATTCGCGAACGGTTAAAGCTCAAGCTGGGGGATAGGGTGCGGTTTCGGATTGCCGATAACGGCCAGATTGTCGTCGAGGCCGCCAGGCATCACATCGGAGAGCTATACGGCCTGCTGCGCCGCAAAGACCAGAAACCTATATCGGTCGAGGCGATGGACGAGGCAATCCGCCGCCGCTTCAAGGCTCCGTGATGAACGGGCTCGATACCAATGTGCTTATCCGCTATCTGGTGGCCGATGACGAGGCCCAGGCCGCCAAGGCCAAACGCTATATCGAATCCGGCCCCAGCTATGTTAATTGCATCGTGCTGAGTGAAGTTGTTTGGGTGCTGGAGTCGGCATACGAATACGATAAAGAGGCTGTTATTACTATGCTGGAACGGTTGTTGTCCACACACGAGGTGGAGGTGGAAGACGCCGACGTGGCGTTGGCGGCCTTGCAAGATTATCGCCGATCGACCGCCGGATTTACGGATTGTCTGATCGGACACCGCAACGCCGCTCACGGTTGTAACGAAACCGGATCTTTCGATAGGCGCGCGAAGGGTGTCGCGGGGTTCAAGCTGTTGTGATTCAACTGTCGCGACAATGGCGAGCGATAACAAGACACCTGCGAGGCAAACGGCTGAAAAAACACATGTGGGGACGCCATTAATCGTGCCTAGCAGGGCGAATCGCCAAAGTGAGCAACCAAAAACTGGGCTATCAACTTTAATGGCGCCCGACAACAACAATAGCCACAGGGCTTGACATAATAGGGTTTGCCCTTATCATTAGCACTCACTTGAGCCGAGTGCTAACAATCCTCTGGTACTTGGCTTCAACGTCCAGTAAATCAAGATGTTTTTGAGCATTTCAACGGAGGAAAACCATGAGTGTACAACCCCTTACCAAAGGAGAATTATCCGTGAAAATCCGTCCCCTTCACGACCGTGTGATCGTGCGCCGTTTGGAAGAAGAGCGTAAATCGCCGGGTGGCATCGTTATTCCCGATACCGCCAAAGAGAAACCGGTTCATGGCGAAGTCATCGCCGTGGGTCATGGCAAGATCCTCGAAGACGGCAAGGTCCGTCCGCTCGACGTCAAGGTCGGTGACAAGATCCTGTTCGGCAAGTACTCCGGCACCGAAGTAAAGGTCGGAAATGAAGAACTGCTCGTGATGCGCGAAGAAGACATCATGGGCGTGGTCGAGAAGTAATCCATCTGAACGAATTCAAGAGAGGAAATTATGGCTGCTAAAGAAGTTTTATTTGGCGATTCCGCGCGCGTACGCATGTTGCGCGGTGTAAATATATTGGCCGATGCGGTGAAGGTCACCCTCGGTCCCAAGGGCCGCAACGTGGTGCTCGACAAGTCCTTCGGCGCTCCCACCATCACCAAGGACGGCGTGTCCGTGGCGAAGGAAATCGAGCTCAAGGACAAGTACGAAAACATGGGCGCGCAGATGGTGAAGGAAGTCGCCTCCAAGACTTCCGACGTCGCCGGTGACGGCACCACCACCGCGACCGTACTGGCCCAGGCGATGCTGCGCGAAGGACTAAAGTCCGTCGCGGCCGGCATGAACCCGATGGACCTGAAACGTGGCATCGACAAGGCCGTAATCACGGCGGTTGAAGCCCTGAAGAAAATATCCAGACCCTGCTCCGACAACAAGGAGATCGCCCAGGTGGGCACGATCTCGGCGAACGCGGATTCATCCATCGGCGATATCATTGCCAAGGCGATGGACAAGGTGGGCAAGGAAGGCGTCATCACCGTGGAAGAAGGTTCCGGCCTCGAAAATGACCTCCAGCTGGTCGAGGGCATGCAGTTTGACCGCGGCTATCTCTCGCCGTATTTCGTCAACAAGCAGGACACGATGAACACGGAGCTCGAGAATCCGCTCATCCTGATCTACGAAAAGAAAATCTCCAACATCCGTGAGATGCTGCCTGTCCTGGAAGGCGTGGCCAAACAGGGTCGGCCGTTGCTGATCATCTCCGAGGACGTCGAGGGCGAAGCGCTCGCGACACTCGTGGTGAACAACATCCGCGGCATCCTCAAGGTGTGTGCGGTCAAGGCCCCCGGCTTTGGTGACCGCCGCAAGGCCATGTTGCAGGACATCGCCATCCTGACCGCCGGTACCGTGATTTCCGAGGAGCTCGGCATGAGCCTCGAGAAGGCCGAGACCAGCATGCTCGGCTCCGCCAAGCGCATCGTGGTGGACAAAGAAAACACCACCATCATCGACGGCGCCGGCAAGAAGAAGGATATCGAAGTGCGCATCAAGCAGATTCGTGCGCAGATCGAGGAAGCCACTTCTGATTACGACAAAGAGAAGTTGCAGGAACGTGTGGCCAAGCTCGCCGGTGGTGTGGCGGTGATCAAGGTCGGCGCGGCTACGGAAGTCGAGATGAAGGAAAAGAAGGCACGCGTCGAAGATGCGCTGCACGCCACCCGCGCCGCGGTTGAAGAGGGCGTAGTCCCGGGCGGCGGCACAGCGCTCGTGCGTGCCATCAACAGCATCAAGGCTGCGAAGCTCAAGGGCGACAACCACGACCAGGACATCGGTATCCAGATCGCGCTGCGCGCGATGGAAGAGCCGCTGCGCCAGATCGTGCAAAACGCCGGCGTCGAAGGCTCGGTCGTGTTCCACAAGGTGGCCGAAAGCAAGGATTCCAACTACGGTTACAACGCCGCGACCGGTGAGTACGGCGACATGCTGAAGATGGGTATTCTCGACCCGACCAAGGTCACCCGCATTGCGTTGCAGAATGCCTCGTCAATCGCGGGCCTCATGATCACCACGGAAGCCATGGTGGCGGAAGCCCCGAAGGATGAGTCGCATGCTGGCGGCGGCGGTATGGGTGGTGGCATGGGCGGTATGGGTGGTATGGGCGACATGGGTATGTAATTGCTGTTCGTCCCGCAGTAATCAGAAGGGCCCCGGAAACGGGGCCTTTCTTTTTGTGGTCCAAGCCGCGCTACACTGGCCGCATGCCGGATCCGTTTCTTCATTCGATAGAAGCCGCGCTGGCGGCCTTGCCGGAGACGTTGCGCGAACAGGCGTCCACGCCATGGCAGGAACTCGCGCCGCGTCTCACTGACCTCCCTCCCGGCGCCTGGCTCGATACCTTGCCGCGTGTATTTGCCACCAGCGATTTTGTCGCCCGCCGTTGCATTCAGTATCCGGAGTTATTGCGCGATCTGGTTGATTCCAAAGACCTGTCTCGGGCCTACGCGCCGGGGGAACTCAGGCAGCGAGTCCAGCGCGCGGTGTCCAATGTCACTGAGGAGACGGCGCTCAAAAGCCGCCTGCGAGTATTGCGCCACCGCGAGATGGTGCGCATCGCCTGGCGCGACCTCGCCGGCTGGGCCAATCTCGATGAAACCGTCACCACGCTTTCGGCGCTTGCCGATGGTTGCCTCGAGAGCGCGCTCGCCAAACTGTGGGCGTGGGCTTGTGACCACGACGGTGTGCCGAAAGAAGAAGAGGGCGGTGACGTCGCGAAGTTCGTGGTGCTCGGCATGGGCAAGCTCGGCGGCGAGGAGCTCAATTTTTCCTCCGACATCGATCTCATTTTTTCCTACAGCGAGGAGGGTGAAACAGATAAACGTGGTTTAAGTAATCACGAGTTCTTCGTACGCCTCGGCCAGCAGCTCATTAACGTCTTGAACGAAGCGACCGGCGATGGTTTCGTGTTCCGCGTGGACATGCGCCTGCGCCCCAATGGCGCAAGCGGCCCGCTCGCGCTTTCATTCGATGCTATGGAGCAGTACTACCAAGCGCACGGCCGTATGTGGGAACGCTATGCGCTTATCAAGGCGCGCGTGGTGGCTGGCGATCAGATTGCGGGTGCGGAGTTGTTGCAACGTATCAGGCCCTTTATCTACCGACGCTACCTCGACTACACGGCGGTCGAAGAGATCCGCGCCATGAAGGCAGCGATCCACCGCGAACTGCTGCGCAAGGGTATTGAGACCAACATCAAGCTTGGGCCCGGCGGCATCCGTGAAGTGGAATTCATCGGGCAGGCGTTCCAGCTGATTCGTGGCGGCCGCGACCTGCGGCTGCAGTCGCGTCGCCTCCTGCCGGTACTTGCACAGCTCGCGAGCGAAGGTGATCTGACGGCGTCGGCGGCGAGCGAGCTACACGCGGCCTATGAATTTTTGCGCAACACTGAACACCGCTTGCAGATGATTGCCGACGAGCAAACCCAGGTGCTGCCCGCGAACGAAATCGATCGGCGGCGAGTGGCCGTGGGCATGGGCTTCCAGGATTGGGGCGGTTTTCAGGCGGCGCTCACGCGCCACATGAAGCGTGTGCATGAGCATTTCGAGTCGGTATTTGCCGCCCCGCAGGGCGAAGCGCCGCCGGCGGATGAACAGGGACTTTATGCGGTCTGGGTTGGCACGCTCGATACGGCTGCGGCTGGCGCCGCACTCCAACGCGCCGGGTTCGCCGATGCCGAAACGGCATTGAATCTGTTGCAGGCGCTGCGTGAAGGGGGAGCCTACAGCGCGCTGTCAGCCAACGGGCGTGAACGCCTCGACCGGCTCATGCCGTTGCTGCTCGGGGCCGCTGGGCTGACCACCGAACCCCCTACGACCCTCTCGCGTCTTATCGGGCTTATCGAAGCCATCGGCCGGCGCTCGGTGTACCTCGCGTTGCTGGTCGAAAATCCGCTCGCACTCTCGCAACTGGTGAAGCTGTGTGCGGCGAGCGAATGGATTGCGCGTTACCTGAGCCAGCATCCGATCCTGCTCGATGAGCTGATGGACCCCGCGAGCCTGTATGCGCCACTGACGCGCGACGCGCTGGCGGCAGAAGTGCAGGGTTGGCTCGCGCGCCTGCCGGTGGACGATCTTGAGGCGCAGATGGAGGCGTTGCGCGAGTTTCGTCACGGGCATGTGCTGCGTGTGGCGGCGGCAGATGTCGGGAGAGGTCTGGCGCCGGAGGAGATCGGTTGGCATCTCGGGCATATTGCCGAAGTGGTGGTGGCCCAAGCGCTCACGCTGGCGTTCGATGATATGACGAGGAAGCATGGCCGGCCGACGTTGGTGCAGGAGGGTGAGCCGGTGTATCCGGGTTTTGCCGTGATCGCCTATGGCAAGCTCGGCAGCCTGGAACTTGGCTATACCTCCGATCTCGACATGATTTTCCTGCATGGGTCGGAAAAAGAGGGTGGCATGACGGATGGGGAACGGCCGATTGCCAACGAAGTCTTCTTCGCGCGCCTGGCGCAGCGTCTGATCCATGTGCTCACGGCCCGCACCGGCGGGGGCATTCTCTACGAGGTCGACACGCGTCTGCGTCCGAGTGGTCGATCCGGCATGCTCGTGACTCATCCCGCCGCGTTCCACGACTATCAGAAATCCCATGCCTGGGTGTGGGAACATCAATCCCTGATCCGCGCCCGCCCGATGGCCGGGGATGAGAAACTGTGCCGGGTTTTCGACGACATTCGCGCCGAGGTGCTTTGTCAGGCGCGCGATCCGGAAACCCTGCGGACCGAGGTCGCGGCCATGCGCGCCCGCATGCGCGAGGCCCAGGAACCCCATGAGGCGGCGCTGATCAACCTCAAACACGACCCCGGCGGTATGATTGACGTGGAATTTATGGTGCAATATGCCGTATTACGCTGGGCGCATGACCACCCGGAGCTAATTCGGCACCGGGGTAACATCCCCCTTCTGGAAGCGCTGGAAAAGCACGGACTGTTGAACTCCGCGCGCGCTGGCCTGTTGCGGGAGGCCTACCGCCGCTATCTGGGTGTCGAGCAGCGCCTGAAGCTGATGGAACGCCGGCCGCTGGTGGCGCCACAGGAACTGGGCGATTTTCCGGAACGGGTCAGCGCGCTCTGGCGAGAAATGATCGAACAAGTGAGATAGCGGAGAACGACGATGTCGATGTCTGATCGTGATGGCGTCATCTGGTATGACGGCAAGCTTGTGCCCTGGCGCGACGCCACCACCCATGTGCTGACGCACACCCTGCACTATGGCATGGGCGTGTTCGAGGGTGTGCGCGCTTACCAGACGTCGAAGGGTGCGGCGATTTTCCGCCTGCAGGCACACACCGACCGGTTGTTTCGTTCGGCACATATTCTCGGGATGAACATCCCCTACGACAAGGCCACCATCAACGATGCCACCCGCGCCGCCGTGCGCGAAAACAAACTCGACTCGGCGTATATCCGACCGATGTGTTTCTATGGCAGCGAGGGCATGGGCTTGCGCGCCGACAATCTTAAGGTGCACGTCATCGTCGCTGCCTGGAGCTGGGGCGCCTATCTTGGCGAAGATGGGCAGAAAAACGGTATCCGCGTCCGCACCTCTTCGTACAACCGCCATCACGTGAACGTGACCATGTGTCGCGCCAAAGCCAACGGCCAGTACATGAATTCGATGCTGGCGCTGCGCGAAGCGCTCGCCTCGGGCTGCGACGAGGCGCTGCTGCTCGATACCGAGGGCTATGTTTCCGAAGGCAGCGGAGAGAATATTTTCATTGTGCGCGACGGCGTGCTGTACACGCCCGACATCACCTCGGCGCTCGATGGCATCACGCGCGCCACCGTCATTCAGTTCGCGACCGAACTCGACATCCGGGTGGTGGAAAAGCGCATCACGCGTGACGAGGTATACATCGCTGACGAGGCCTTTTTTACGGGCACCGCCGCCGAGGTGACGCCGATCCGCGAACTCGACGGCCGGAAGATCGGTGCCGGCACGCGCGGCCCGATCACGGAAAAGCTCCAGACGCTCTATTTCGATGTGGTCCACGGCCGCAGCCACCAACATCTGGACTGGCTGACCCCGGTTAAATAAATGTAGAGCGGGTTGGCGTTGCTCATGATGCCTAGCCCGCCGGCAAGATTCTGGATAGAGGAAACGATGGAAAGTTCTCAGACGACTCCGAAAAAAGAAATTCCGGCGAACGCGCAGAACCGTTATGAAGTTACGCGCGCCGATCTGCCCCTGTCCTGCCCCATGCCGGGCATGACGCTCTGGGATTCGCACCCGCGGGTATATCTGCCCATCGAAGACAGCGGTGAAGAGCGTTGCCCCTACTGCGGGGCGGTATACGTGCTTAAGGGCTGAGATTCAGCGTACAAACCCCGAGCAGTGCCTGCGTAGATTTCCCTAAAAAATTTCCTTCCGTCCTTTCAGCGGTTGTGTCGGCCGGTTGTTCAATGGATAGATGGCCTTGAATTTCACGAACTGCACGGGTGACAACTCAACCGTGCTGCTTCAACACAAACCAGCGTACGCCCTCGGTGCACGGCGGCACCGTGAGCGAATCCTCGAAACTGTAGTAACCCCGTTCCGCCGGGAGCAGTTGGGTCGGGTCGAAACGGATTGCCGGGAAGGTCTGTTCACGGCCCTCGTGTTCTGGCGTCTTTTCCTACAGCAGTTTGAGTGCAGAATTTTCCGCGCCCTGCTGGAACAGTACCACGATCACACCCAACTGACCGGCATCGTTCTGGTGCACGAGATGCGCGGCCATGGCATAGCTCTCGCCTTCCACGAGGTCGCCGCTTGGCGTATGGAAGTGGAACCGCAACTGCCGAAGAAGGAGACAGCAATATTGTTAACGTTATCCAAGAAGCTCATGGTTTCATTGGCATCCAACATTAAATTTCGATTTCAGAAATGATGTGTAATCTTTGGCTCTACGCCGTATAATTTTTATGGTCAATTTCAACAGGTTGGTTCTGTGGCCACGATGAGAAGGGACGAAACCTAATGTATCGACAAAACAGTTGTGCAGGTCGCGCAACGTTCCGCGTTAGTTTGTAACCACCGCTCTTGGCAAACAGCACACACAGTTTTCTCATTGTCGGCCCGGCATGGGTTGGGGACATGGTGCTCGCGCAGAGTTTGTTCAAGCTGCTGAAGCAGCAACATCCCGATTCCCGTCTCGATGTGCTCGCGCCGGCGTGGACGCATCCGCTGCTCGCGCGCATGCCGGAAGTGGATGAGGCGATCGAGGCGCCGTTCTCGCACGGGCGGCTTGATCTCGGCGCACGCCGGCGCATCGGCCGCACGCTGCGTGCGCGCCATTACGACCGCGCCATCGTGTTGCCGAATTCTCTCAAGTCTGCCATCGTGCCGTTCGTGGCGCGCGCACGCATGCGCACCGGCTTTCTCGGCGAGCTGCGCTACGGGTTGCTGAACGATGCGCGTCGCCTCGACAAGAAAAAACTCCCGCGCACCGTGGACCGGTTTGCGGCCTTGGCGCTCGCGCCGGACGAGGCGTTGCCGGCCATTCCCAATCCACGGCTCGTGGCCGACGTGGCCAATACCCGCGCCACGCTCGCCCGGCTTGGCCACGAGTTGCCGCAGGCGCCAGTGCTCGGTCTTTGTCCAGGCGCGGAGTACGGTCCGGCCAAGCGCTGGCCGGCGGAGTATTTTGCAGAGGTCGCCAAGGCGAAGCTGGCCGAGGGTTGGGAGGTGTGGCTGTTCGGTTCGGACAAAGACGCGCCAGTGACGAATGAAATCCAGTCGCTGACCCAGGGCCGGTGTCTCGACCTCGGCGGCAAGACCACGCTCGCGGAGGCGATTGACCTGATGTCCCTGACGCGCGCCGTGGTCACCAACGACTCCGGACTCATGCACGTGGCCGCCGCGCTCGACCGGCCGGTCATCGCGCTCTATGGTTCATCCGATCCCCATCACACGCCGCCCATGAGCGCCAAGGCGCAGGTACTCTATCTCGCACTTTCGTGCAGTCCGTGTTTCAAGCGCGAGTGCCCGCTCAAGCACCTCAAATGCCTCAAGGATCTCACACCGGAGCGGGTGCTGACGGCGCTAACCAGCGGCTAACCCTCCGGTTTGATTCAAAAATCTGCTAAGGTTGCGCGATGCTGAAAGACGCCGTTGACCTCAATTCCCTGCACCGCGTGCTGGTCGTCAAGCTGCGCCACCTGGGCGATGTGCTGCTGACCTCGCCGGTGTTTACCGTGCTCAAAAACCAGGCGCCGCATCTCGAAATCGACGCGCTCGTGTACCGCGACACGCAGGAAATGCTGAGCGGGCATCCGGCCATCGCGAACCTCTTTACCGTGGACCGTGCCTGGAAGAAGGAAGGCTGGCAGACCCAGATCGCGAACGAGTGGCGCCTGTTCCGGTCGCTGCGCGCGCGCCACTACGATCTCATCGTGCACCTGACCGAAAATCCGCGTGGCGCGGTGTTGGCACTGCTGCTCGGGCCGAGCTGCAGTGTGGCGCGGAGTTATCCCTATAAACGCGGGCGGTTGTGGCGTAACAGTTTCACCCACCTGTATCAGGCCCCAGTCCGGCGGCATACCGTGGAAATGCATCTGGACGCGTTGCGCCGCATCGGGGTTTGTCCCACCGACACCGAGCGTCGTCTCGTACTCGTGACTGGCCAGGAAGCCGAAAACTCCGTGAATCACCTGCTGGCACGGCAGAGCCTGACCGCCGGAAATTTTATCCACATCCATCCGACGTCGCGCTGGCTGTTCAAGTGTTGGGAAGTGGATAAATACATCGCGCTCATCAACACCCTGCACGAGGCAGGCGAGCGCGTGGTGCTCACCGCCGCGCCATCGGAGGCGGAACTTCATTTTGCCGCACGCATCACCTCGCGGCTGAAACGGCCGGTGGTCGATCTCTGCGGCAAGCTCAATTTAAAGCAACTCGCTGCGCTCACGGCCCAGGCGAAATGTTTCGTCGGCGTGGACTCGGTGCCGATGCACATCGCCGCCGCGATGCAGACACCAATCGTGGTGCTGTTCGGCCCGAGCGGCGATTTTGAATGGGGCCCGTGGCAGGTGAAGTCACGCGTGCTTACCTCGGGGCACGCCTGCCGCCCCTGTGGGCAGGATGGCTGCGGCAACAGCAAGATCAGCGAATGTCTGACCACCATCCCGGTGGAAAACGTGCTGGGCGCGATCAAGCAGATAAGCACTTCATGACACGGACGTTAAAGACCGCACTCAATACCCTTGTGCGTTCCTATCTCCGGCACAGCCCCGTGACCGACGGCAAGCAGCGGCTGTTGGCGTGGACGCGGGGTTACATCCTGCCCGAGGAGCCCTCGGTCACGTTCCGCACCAAGCATGGGTTCCGTCTCAAGGTGAATCTGCGCAATCCCGAACACCAGCGCATGTATTTTTACGGCGAGCACGATGAGCGTTACGAAATAAATAACCTCACGAAAATTCTTCAGGCCGGTGATACCTGTTGGGACATCGGCGGCAACATAGGATTTTACACCTGTCTTTTTGCCACGCTCGTGGGGGAGAAGGGCCGGGTGATTGCCTTTGAGCCGGTGTCCGTCACCGGCGATTTTCTCAGCGAGAATGTCCGCCTCAATGGATTTCGCAATGTGATGTTGAAGAGAATGGCGCTGGGCGATGCGCCCGGGCGCCAGCAGATATTCCTTGATGTGCCCGACAAGGCCCAGGGCACGGTCTCGCTCAATACTACCATGGGTGCGCATAGTGAAACGATCGACGTCGAGACGATCGATCATCTCTCATCCGGTCTCCCGGTTCCGGATTTCATTAAGATCGATGTCGAGGGCTATCAGATGAAAGTGCTCACGGGTGGAGAGAAATTCTTTTCGCAGCACAGTCCCATGATCATGGCTGAGCTGCGTGACAAGGACCGGACGCTGATGAACGCCACCCAGGTTTTCCTGCGCGCGCGCGGCTACCTGATCTACGAATTCCGCAAACACGCCTTGAAGCGGTGCGACAACATCCTCGAATCCCGGGGGAGAAATTTCTTCATGGTAAAGGAGAATTCACCCTATTTCCCCCGCGTATTGCGCCAAGTTAAATAATCAGAGCAGCAGCGCTGACCGTGCAACCCATCTCGATAGCCCTGATTCGCAGTCGCTACGCCCAGGACGGTGGCGCGGAGCGTTTTGTGGCGCGTGCTCTGGAAGCGCTCAAGACGCAGAATGTTCAGCTCACGCTGGTCACGCGTGAATGGGCTGGCGGCGAGGGATTTGAGGTTATGGCCTGCAATCCGTTCTATGTCGGCCGGTTGTGGCGCGACTGGTCGTTCGCGCGTTGTGTATGTTGTCGGCTTGCTGAAAAGAAATTTGATCTCGTCCAGTCGCACGAGCGAATCGCCTGTTGCGATCTTTACCGCGCCGGCGACGGCGTGCATCGCGAATGGTTGCAGCAGCGCGCCCGCACGCTGGGCTGGATAGGGAAACTCGGTTCCGCGCTCAACCCGTATCATCACTACGTGAAGGCCGCAGAAAAGGCGTTGTTTACCAGCCCGCGGCTCAAAGCCGTGATCTGCAACTCACGCATGGTGTGCGGTGAAATCAGACATTATTTCGGCGTGGCCGAAAACAAGCTGCACGTGATCTACAGCGGCGTGGACACGAAGGCCTACCATCCGGATCTGAAAAAACACCGCGCCGCCATCCGCGCGCAATACGGCATACCGCTGGAGGCGACGCTGTTTCTGTTTGTCGGTTCCGGTTTTGCACGCAAGGGTGTGCCGGTGTTGCTGGAGGTCATGAGCGGACTGCCCGGCAACGCCTGTTTGCTCGTGGTCGGCCGCGACAAGAAGATGAGCCGGTTCCGCGCCCGCGCGCAGGCCCTTGGCCTTTCCCGCCGCGTGGTTTTTGCCGGCGCCCAAGCCGACGTTAAACCTTATTATGGTGCGGCGGACGCGCTGGTTCTGCCCACGCTCTACGACCCCTTCCCCAACGTCGCGCTCGAGGCCATGGCCGCCGGCCTGCCGTTGGTGACGAGCACCAAGTGCGGCGCCGCGGAACTGATCGAGAATGGCAAAAACGGTTTCGTGTGCGATGCGCTCGACAGGGCCGGGATCGAGACTGCTATGAAGACGCTGTTGTCTGCCGACAAACAAGCTGCCCTGGGCCGCGCCGCGCGCCAGACGGTCGAAGCGTTCAGTCTCGAGACCATGGCCGGTGAGTTGGTGAAACTTTACAAGGCGTTGTTGTAGTCTGCGGCTTTGAAAGATATTAGTAGGCGAATGGCACTGAGTTTAGCCACAGCAGTATTACCACGTTAACGTAACGGATTGAAATCGCAGAGGAAGACTGGCCGCCGAGATTGATAGGATGGTGTTTGCGAAGCATCCAACCCAACCATCCGGA